>JACCEC011734535.1_pt1 | contig 86474 bp, 78 predicted proteins | sample 7450121 | NCBI WGS metagenome assembly JACCEC01 (sample SAMN15323455, study PRJNA562643) | freshwater metagenome | isolation source: river surface water | place: USA:Blue River Watershed | collected 2017-08-18
AATGTAATATTAAACAAGCTAATTTTGGTTTAGAAGAAGGTAAAGCAACTCATTGTGGAGATTGTAAAATAGACAAAATGTTTAATGTTATTAGTAAAAAATGTATTAAATGTAATATTAAGCAACCAACTTTTGGTTTAGAAGGAGGAAAAGCGACACATTGTGGAAATTGTAAAGAAAATAATATGTTTGATGTTAAGCATAAAAAATGTATTAAATGTAAAGTAATAAAGCCTAATTTTGGTTTAGAAAAAGGAAAACCAACACATTGTGTAAATTGTAAGGAAGCTAATATGTTTGATGTTATACATAAACGATGTTTTTGTGGAAAAGCTCAACCAGCTTTTGGTTTGGAAGAAGGAAAACGAACTCATTGTTTTCATTGTAAAACAGATGAAATGGTTGATTTATCACGAAAAAAATGTTTAATTGAATTTTGTGAAATATCTGCAAATCCAAAATATGATGGTTATTGTTATAGATGTTATTCCTATGTATATCCCGACAGTCCATTAGTAAGAAATTACAAAACAAAAGAGAGATTAGTAGCAGATTTTATAAGAGAGAACTTCAAAGATTATACCTGGAAATTCGATAAAATAATTGAGAATGCTTGTAGTAAAAGAAGACCGGATATATTTTTAGACTTAGGATACCAAGTAATAATTGTAGAAGTGGATGAGAACCAACATGAAAGTTATGATTGTTCTTGTGAAACTAGAAGACTAATGGAAATATCACAAGATATCAATCATAGACCTTTAATATTTATCCGCTTCAATCCTGACAAATACTTTGATAAAGATAATAAAGCAATTTCATCTTGCTTTTCAATAACTAAAAGTACAGGTGCATTAAAAGTAAATAATAATAAAAAATGGAACGAACGACTAAATAATCTAAAAAATCAAATAGATTATTGGAATAAAAATAAAACAGAGAAAACGATAGAAGTAATTCAATTATATTATGATGAAAATTAATTATTAAAGGGTTTAAAATTATTTTTTTTTTATATAAAGAAATAATAATTTATATAGAATTAATTATGAAATCAGATTTATATTCAATACTAAATGTAACAAAAAATGCAACAACAGAAGAAATAAAAAAGGCATATAGAAAATTAGTAATAGAATTCCATCCAGATAAAACGCAAGGAGATCCTATTAAAACAGAAAAATTCAAGGAAATATCACAAGCTTACAGTATATTATCAGATCCAAAAAAAAAGAAGGATTATGATATGTTTGGTTTTGTAGATGAAAATGATGTTTGTCAAGAAGATATTTCAAATATATTTCAAAAAATTTTTGAGACTTCAATGAATAGTTCAAGACAAGCAAATACAAATTCATTTAATCCTTTTGGAACAATGGGTTTTTCAGATGGTGGTTTTTTAAATATAGATGATATAATAGGAGATATAAGTAATTTAAATTGTGAAGTCCATATAATGCATAATGCTCCAAGTTTTAGTCCTTTTGCAGATTTATTTTCAATAAAACGTGATAAATTCAAAATGAATATATCTGAATACGATAAATCAGAAAAAATAAATAATAAACAAAAGGATATAATAGAGAATGATATAGTAGAGTGTTTAATAACAATTGATGAAATAATAGATGGAAATAAAGAGAGAAAAATTCAATATAAAAAAATAGACAAATGTTTTGAATGTGACGGTAAAAGTGATAATATAAATTGTAGTTGCAATGGTAATAAATTTATAGAGATAGATACAGAAACAACATTTAATTTAATACCAGGAATAAATAATAATACCAAAATATGTATAAATGGCGAAGGTTCCTATAATATAGAGAAAAAAGGCTATAATAATTTAGAAATACATATAAAGTATAATATTCCGAAAAATATAAAAATAAAGGAGAAACATATAATAATTTATATTGATCTAACATTAGAAGAAATATTTGGAGGTATATCGAAAACGATAAAGATTGGTGAGAAATATATAAATGTAGAAATAGATGACTATTTTGATCCTAATAATCCAATAATTTATGAAAACTGTGGTATAATGATAAATTCTTCTAGTAATAAGAAAGGAGATATAATATTAATACCAAAAGTAAAATATCCTAGTGAGAAAAAAGTATTAAAGTATAAAGATTTATTAATAAAACTTATGAAAAATTTATACTAAAAATTAGTAGAATTTGATACTATTATCAATAAGTTTAATACCGATAATTTTAGGTTTTTCGATATCAAATGTATAAACATTATTATGATCATCAACTAAATAGAATTCGTTTTTAAAACTAAATTTATAAGTTTTAATGGTATCATTAACAGTTCTTTTTCTGGGTTGTTTAGGTGTAAGTGATTTATTTTCATAAATATTCATATTTGTAGTAATTTTTTTTTGATCAAAGAAATTAATAGTTTTTTTTTTATCATTTTGAATATTATTCATTGGATCTATAGAATTAATAGACTTAAATTTTTTTTCATCTGAGAATTTGTCGATTAATTCATCAAAATCAATATTATACGCTTCGCTAACTTTATATAGTAATTGTTGAACGTTATTCATTTAACCAAAATTATGTTAATATAAAGCTAAATTTTTAAATATAATTAAAATTATAATTTAATCAAATTTTTAAATTTTAATCTAATATTTTTTTGAAATATAATAACGCCAAATAATATTAAAAGTAGGAATAATATCAAAAACATTTTATTAGAAGTGTTTTTATTCATTTTATTTTTAGGATACATTAATTTAGCATCATCGATAGATAAAATTTTAGAATTTGTAAATTTATTGACATGATTATGAAAAATAACAGTCCATTCAAATAATTTATCAGAATTTTCTAGATAACTATCAATATTATTAGTGTCGAAATTATTTTTATAATGTATAGAACATTCTTTACAAGGTAAAACTTTACCAAAATTTTCATAAAATGTTTTATAATTTAATTTATCCTGAGGAGAAGGATTTTCAGGATATCCTAAAGCTATATAATGAAAAGTTTTCCAGAAACTATCGGTCCATACAGATTTATCCATAATAATTAGAATAAGATTTAATAATAAGAGATATATTTTTTTGTAAAAAATGACATAAATTAAATATATTAAAGATATATAGAAAAAGTACTATATTGAGAAAAATGTATATAAATAAAATTAATACCAATTATAAACAACTGAATTACCAACATAGAGATAAAACAAAAATTTGTATAAATTGTGGTTTAGCAGGTCATACAATAAAACTGTGTAATAGTCCAATAACAAGTTATGGGATAATATGTTATACAATAATAAATAATGAGATAAAATATTTATTAATTCAGAGAAAAAATTCTTTAACCTTTATTGAATTTATAAGAGGAAAATACAATATAAATAATGTAGATTATATAGAATATTTATTTAGTAAAATGACTATAGAAGAGCGAAATATGTTAAAAAGTCATACATTAGATGAAATATGGAAAATATTATGGAATGGAAATATATCAAATAGATTAGGTCAAGAATTAAAAGATTCGAAAATAAAATATAATAAACTATTGACAGGTTACTATTATAAAAGAAAAACAAATATAATTGAATTTATAAATTTATATAAAATAATTGATAAAGTAAATATCGAATATCCCGATTTAACTGAAACAGAATGGGAGCTTCCAAAAGGACGAAGAAATTTAAATGAAAGTGATTTATATTGTGCTCTTAGAGAATTTGAAGAAGAGACAGGTATAAAGAAATATAAATTAAATTTAAATGGAATAGTAAAAAAACCTATAGAAGAAATATATATATCTAATAATAAAACACGTTATAAGCATGTTTATTATATAGCTCATTATTATTATCCAGTAAAAGAAAATGACATATTTTTTAACAAAAATAATGTAATGCAATCGAAAGAAGTAAAAGATGTAAACTGGTTTACTTATGATGAAATAATAAATTTAATAACTTATAATTATGTTCAGAGAGTCGAATTATTTAAGAGAGTAAATAAAATAATAAAAAATCAAATAAGTCAAATTTCTAATACAAATAAATATAATAATATATAAACTATAAATTATTATAATATGCAACAAACATCAAAAATATCTTTAAATAATTTATATGAGAAATTAGATTTATATGATTCACCAAATACTTCCGATAAATTAAGAAATGAGATTTTTAATGAATTAACAAATCTTAAAAATACTTATAATAGTAATTTAAATACTAATAATAATGTTTTGCCTAATATAAGAAATTCAAATTTTGTAAATAAAATTTTAAATAAAAGTGAATTTGGTTTAAACAAAAGTAAAAAAGAGAAAAATGTATTAACAGAAATAGATGATTTTATACTTTTACAAAATCAGATTTTTATAAAAAAATTACTGTCTCCAGAAACACCATATCGTTCTTTACTTTTGTACCATAATGTAGGTTCAGGTAAATGTCATTTAATAGATACACCAATATTAATGTATGATGGTAAGATAAAAAAAATACAGGATATAGTAATAGGTGAAAAAATAATGGGTGATGATTCTACATCAAGAGAGGTATTAGGTTTAGTTAGAGGTGAAGATATAATGTATGAAGTGAGATTATCAAATAATGAAACATTTGTTATAAATTCAGATCATATATTATGTTTAAAAGATAAACTTGATAATATAGTTGAATTATCTATAAATGATTATTTAAAATTATCGGAAGAATTACAAAGTAATTTAAAAATGTATAAAAATCCAATAAATTTTGAACATAAACCTATAAAATTTGATGCTTATTTATTTGGATATCTGCTAAATAATATAGATAAGGATGATATAATAAACAAATCTAACTATAAAGAAATTGTAGATATATTTTTAAAATATGATTTGTTAAATAATAAACATATTCCAGAAATATTAAAATACAATAGTCTAGAAATAAGATTAAATATATTAGGTGGTATACTTGATAGTATTGGTATATTAGAAGGAGAGCAATATAAAATAAAAATAGAAAATGAGAATTTCTTAAATGATGTAAAATTTATAGGTAATTCTTTAGGATTAAATTGTTATTTACAAGATAAATATACATTAATTATAGACGGAAATTTAAACGATATTCCACTAAAAAATAAAACAAAAATAAAAGTTGGAGTAACTAAAACTAAAGAATTATTATATGATTTTGAATTGATAAAGAGAGAGAGAGATAATTATTATGGTTTAACATTAAATAAAAATCAACGATATGTAATGGGTAATTTTATAGTAACACATAATTCTTGTACATCAGCACATATAGTAGAAAATTTTAAAAATTACTATAACAAAAGAGCTTTAATAATAATGCAACCAGGACTACAAGAGAATTATAAAAAAGAGTTATTTAATATAACAAAATATAATATACACAACGATAGTATTAAACAGTGTCTAGGTAATGAATATTTACATCAAATACCTAATAGACAAAAATATGAAAGTGATAAATTAAATAAATTAGCAGGTAAATTAATAAGACAAAAATATGAATTTATGGGATATGGGCAATTAGGCAATGTTATAGAGAAGGAAATAGAAAAATATTGTAAAGATGGTGAAAATCCAGAAAATAGTCCAAAATTTATAGAAACATTAGATAAATTATTTTCCAATAGAGTAATAATAATTGATGAAGTACATAATATGAAAAATTCGAAAGAAAAAGATTCGAAATTTAGTGCAAAAGTATTACAATCTTATATATTAAAATATTGTAAAAATATTGTATTAGTTTTATTATCGGCAACTCCAATGTATGATTCTCCCGAAGAAATAGTATGGATAATGAATACTTTATTATTAAACGATAAAAGAAAACCACTTGGTTCATTAAAATTATTTGATATTGAAAATAATATAAATCCAGATTTTAAAGAGAAATTAATAAAATGGGCAAATACTTATGTATCATATATGCGTTCTGGCGATTCTAAACATTTTCCAGATAAATTGTATCCCGATGTAAATAACGATAATTCGATATTAAAGGATAACGATAAATATAAATTTGATATTTATGGTAAAGAAATAAAAGAAAAAGACAATATCGAGGATCTAATATTATTAAAATGCGAAATGAGTGAATATCAAAAACTGGTATATAATAATCTGAAAAAACAAAATAAGAAGATTTTAAACAGTATAAATTTAAATTTAGAAGAAGATGAAGAAATAGAATCAAAAAAAAATATATTTTTTGATTTATCTCAAATTTCGAATGTTGTTTTCAATAAAACAAATGACTATAATGAAAGCAATATTTCTGGAAATTTACATCAATTATATAGTGATACTGGTTTTAGAACTATATTTAATTCAGAAATAACGAATGATAATATTTATAAAGTAACATATAAAAATGATAATTATATTTTTGATAAGGAAAATTTAAAAGTTTATTCACCAAAAATAGATAAAATTATAAATTATATTAATAACTCAAAAGGTATAGTTTTTGTGTACTCTCGTTTTTTAAATTCAGGTATAATACCTTTAGCTATAGCTTTAGAGCATCAAGGTTATTCCAAATATGGTTCAAATAGTAATATTTTAAATCAAACCAAAAAAATGAATATAAAATCAAATAATAAAAAATATATGATAATATCAGGAAATAATCCTCCAGTATCATCAAATTATATAAAAGAATTAGAAATATTAAAAAGTGATGCAAATGCAAATGGCGATATAATAAAAGTAGTATTAGTAACATCAAAGGGTATAGAAGGTTTAGATTTTAAAAATATAAGAGAAATTCATATAATGGAACCTTGGTTTAATTTAAGTAGAATTTATCAAATAATTGGAAGAGGTATAAGATATAATTCTCATATTTGTTTACCAGAAAAAGAGAGAAATACAACAATATACCAATATGTAAATATGATAAAAAGTGATAAAGTAGAAACTATTGATTATAGATGGTATAGAAAATCAGAACTTAAACAAAAAAAAATTTCTAAAATAGAAAGAATAATTAAAGAAAGTTCTATAGATTGTAATTTACATAAAGATATTTTAATACATCCAATAATAACTAAACAAATTTTAACATCACAGGGTATTGAGAAAAATATAGAAATAGGAGATATAGATAATTCGAAAGATTGTGATTATGAAAACTGTAAATTAACTTGTAAACCATCTTTAGATTTAAAAAAAAATAAAATAACAAATAAACGATTTATTGAATATGAAACAGAATATACCAAAAAAGTGGTTATATTTTATATGAATAAAATAAAAAAATTATATTTTACAATTGATGAAATAAAAGAATTTTACAAAAAAAATATGAATGATAACTACGAAATACTATATAATTCATTATATGAATTGGAAAGTCAAAAACAAATTTTTAAAATAAGGGGTGTAGAGGGATTTTTAATATATCGATCAAATTTTTATATTTTTCAACCATTAGATATAAATAATAGTAAAATCTCAATAAATTATAGATTTAATAATAAAATAAATAAAGCAAATAAGCTTTTATTAAAAAAAAAGGAAAATACATTAATATCAACCACAAATAATAGAGTAATAAGTTCAAATATAAATGAACTTTTAAATATAAATAATTTAGTAGATGCAATTAATGTATTATTTGATGTTAATGAAATAGATTTATCTGAAGTTTATAATATTTTAATAGATAAGCTATCAGTAACAGATAGATATTTATTATTAAATAATTATAAAAGAAATAACAATGATAATTTAGAAAAAGCTTTAAAAAGTAATAAATTATTTATTTTCGAAAATAATAATTTAGAAGCATATTATGATATATATGAAAAAGGTCCTATTAAGTTTAAAATTTATAATAATATAAGTAAATGTTATGAAATATGTAATGCATTTGAAAATTCTAAATATATGGATATATTTACTAAAAATATGAGAAATTATTTAAATAATAAAGAAATAGATATTTATGGATTTTGTGAAATAAATAAAACCAAAAATAAATGTGATATTAAGATGTTAGATAAAATAAATCCAGCACCTAAAAGTAAAGGAACAATTTGTGGTTTTAATCCTTTAAATAAAAATAAATTAATACAATTAATAGAATTATTATTAAATAGAGTCTTAAAAGATACTGAAAAGAAAAAATTAAAAAAGGATAATTTATGCTTAATATATGAATATATATTAAGAAAAAGTAACAAAGACCGAATAAAATTCATAACAACAGATATAAAAATTTACGAATCAATAAAAAATTTGAAATAAAATATATAAAAAATATATATTAAATTAAAATTATAAAAAAATGGATAAAGAAGAATTTAATCATATTTTTATTAATAGTATTTTACAAGATAAAATAAAAATTCCAGCAAAATATTTATCATCTAATAGACAAAATTATATTTTAAAAAAATTGAAATTACAAGAAAATAAATGTTCTAAACATGGTTTTATTCAAAAAAATAGTATTGAAATAACTCAAATATCTTTAGGTCATATTGATAATACCGGATTACAAGGTTCTATTTTATATAATATAACATATAAAGCTAAAGTATGTAATCCAATAATTGGCAGTATATTAAATGTAAAAATCGAAAATAAGAATCAATTTGGTTTATTATGTGTTGTAAAAGATGAAGACGATTCTAAAAATATATTAGAAATAATAGTTCCGAAAAAAAGTATAAGTATAAAATCAGAATATGATTTAGAATCATTAAAAATAGGTGATTTAATTGCTGTTAAATTATTAGGAAAAAAATATCACATAAATGATTCGAATATTTCCGGTATCGGAACAGTAATTGCTTTAAAAACAAAGATATCTGACAAAATTGAGTTAGATAATAATGAAATTTCTAAAAAAAAAATAGAAGAGACTGAAGAATATAATGAAGAAGATAATTTAGTTGATGATTTCGAATTAGAAGAAGATAATGAAGAAGATGATAAAGAAGATAGAGAAGAAAAAGATAAAATTTTAAATGAAGAGGAGACTGAAGATGAAGATGATGAAGAAGATGATGAAATAGAAATAGATGATGAAGAAGAAATAGAAAATGACGAAGATAATGAAGAAGAATATTAATATTTTCTAGTGTCAGGAATCTATAAAATAATTTATTAATAAATATATAAATGGAAATTAATTTTTCAACAAAAAAAAAATTAATAGAAAATATTCAAAATTTATCAATAGATCATCAAAGGCAGATATTTTATATTTTACAAAAATATCTTGAAAATAATTTAGATAATACTAAATGGTATAGTAAAAATCAAAATGGAATCTTTATAAATTTTTCTGTTATAAATGATAAAATAATTAATGATATAGAAATTTTTATAAAAGAGTGTAATAACAAAGAGAATAAAATAAAAGAATTAGAAAAAGAATTAGAATTAATAGAAAACAAGGAAATATGTTATAAAATAATTTCTGAAAATAATGTTGATAATGAAAAGGAAGATTTTAATTATATTTTGAATATAATTGATAATAATTTGTTAAGTGATTTGAATAAATATTTCGATAAAAAAAATAATAAAAAACAAAATTTACAGACAAAATTTATAAATGCGACAAAGCGATATACAAAATGTGTAAATACAGAAAAAAAATTTGAAGAAACAAATAATTTTTTTTTAGATTACGAAAAATATAAATTATAAGTATATAAAGAATATAATTGAGACTATATTATTAATAATATGAGTTTAATTAATATAAATGATATTTATAATAAAATAACCAATAATAAAGTTTATGTAGAAATCGATAAGAGTCAATTTGATCAAGGAGAAGATATTATGATCAGTCCAGAACTAAAGAGAGAGAGTAATTATGTATTTGATTTACTAAATACATTTAAAAAACCCAATATTAACAAAGAGATATCAAGAAAATCTGATAATGATATTAACGAACTAATAAAAAATTCGTTTTTATATCATTTATCTATTAATATAAATAGTGAAATTTCGGAAATAAAAGATAATATTCAAAAACATATAAATAATAATGATTATATATGTTTAAAAGAACACTTTAATTCATATAAAAAGGGTATTCAAAAAATAAATAGTTTTTTAATGGCAGATGATACAGATCAAGAATTAAATGATTATGTTTTATATTATTTAAGTTATATATATAATAAAAATATAGTATTGAATAATAAAAATATATATAAAATATTCGAATATAACAAATCAAATAATATTTTGCTTTTTAAAAAAAATGATAATAAATATAATTTTATTGAATCTTTAAAAAATTCCAATGATTTTGAATTCTATTGTATTAAAAATAACTTACAATTATATCATAGTAATACTGATTTAAATAAACTAAAAATAAACGAAGTAAAAGAATTATGTAATAAATTAAAAATAAGTACATTGAATACTACTAAAAATTTATTAATTACTAAATTAAATGAAGAATTTTCAAAATATTAAAAATATACGAAAAAAAAAAATTTTAAATTGATTTAAGATTTTATTTTTATTATAATATTTAAGTAAAGTAAATATTTATAATGAATATAAATATAGATATTTATAATCAGGTAAATGAAAGTCTGAAAAAAATTTTAAATGAAAATAATGATAATTCTGAATCAGATCATAATTTAGAATTTGAGGCAATTATTGATAGTAAAACGATAGATAATATTCAATTTCGTAGAGTATTTAATTATTTGTTAAATGATACTGATAATTATAAAAATATAACTGAAACTGATAACGAAACATTAGATATAACATCTAATATAAAAAAATATCATAGATTATCAATTAAAGGTAAAAATAAAATTATTAATTATTGTAAAGATAATATTTCTAAAAATAAAATAGATATTGCTATAATTAAAAGAAAAATTCCAGATTTTAAAACAATAATTTTAAATGATTTTGATGTAAAGTTTAATTTAAAATCAGAAATAGAAATAGAAGAAAATAAATATAACAATTTATGTGATATAATTGACAAAAATGCAAAAGATTTTAGATTTAAGAAAAGATATTCTTTTATGACTAAAGATAATTTATTTAGAATTGATTTAACAATTTTAAAACAATCTAAATTAAGTAAGATAAAATTTATCGAATCTGGTGTTAATTGTTGTAAAGAACATTTTGAAATAGAAATTGAGTTTATAAAACCAAAAAATATAATTTTAGATAATAATAAAATATATGAAAATTATACACAACAATTTTTCAAAATTTTAGCTCAAATTTTATCAGAAATTCATAATACTGAATTATTGATATCTAACAATGAATATGAAAATATAAAAAAAAATTATTTAGAGTTAATTAAAAAGAAAAAAAATTTTTACAATATCAATAAAGAATTTTTTGGTCCTAAACCTGTTGCTTTAGAATTACAAAATTTATTAGAAGAACCACCATATAATACTCCATCTATATTAAATAATTATACAGTAACAGATAAAGCAGATGGAGAGAGAATGTTACTTTATATAGATACTAATAAACAAATTTATTTAATTAATGATAGATTAAAAATATATAAAACTGGGTTAACTAATGAGAACATAAATACATTAATTGACGGTGAATATATATCAACAAATTTAAGTAATGAAAATATTAAATTATATATGTGTTTCGATATTTATTTTTTAAATAATATGGATGTTACTAATTACCCCTTAATAAGTAAAAGCGAAGAAAATAGATTAAAATATTTAGAAAAATTTGAGAAAAGTTTATTAAAGGACAAACAAGATGACAAAGTTAAAATTAAAGTCAAAGATTTTTATAGTACTACTATAGATAAAGATACAATTTTTAATTTATCCAAAAAAATCTTAAATAGGAAAGACGCAAATAAATTTCCTTATCATATTGATGGTTTAATTTATACACCAGAAAATTTAGGTGTTGGAGCTTATACTAGTAATACAGATAAATCAGATTATTTTGGAACTTGGAATATGGTAATGAAATGGAAACCTCCAGAAGAAAATTCGATAGATTTCTTGATAAATTTAGATAATTCTATATTACAATTAAATAATAATAATTATAAATTATGTAAATTATTCGTGGGTCATAATAAATTTGAAGAAATTGATCCAATAAAAATATTATCGGATGAGATGTTAATTAAAAACGAAATAAAATATGAACCATATGAATTTGCCGAATGTTTGTTACCGATAGATAATAGTAATAATATTTATACAACACAATCAAATGAAATTTTAACTGATAATATTGTAGTAGAATTTGCTTATAATAATACTGATAAATCTTTGGATGAATCATTGAGATGGATACCAATAAGAATAAGACACGATAAAACAGAGTTGACAAATATAACTAAAACTATTGCTGCAAATAGTATAAATACCGCTAATAAAACTATGAATACTATATTAAATCCTATTTCTATAAATTTAATAACAGGTAAAGAAACATTAGAAAACACAACTTTTTCGTTAGATACATTAGAATCAGATATTTATTATAATAATGAAAATATTAATAGAAATAATTCTATAACATATAATATGTTAAATTTTCATAATAATACAATAAAAAATAAGTATTTATATGCTAAATTTAGAAATATCAATGATAAATCATTATTTGAAATAGCTTGTGGAAAAGGTGGTGATATGCATAAATGGTATAATAATAGATATAATCTTGTAATAGGTACAGATATAAGTGTTGATAATATAATGAACGAGAAAAATGGTATTTATGCTAGATATAAAAAAAATAAAGACAAATATGGAAATCATAAATCAAACATGATATTTTTGAAAATGGATGCTTCGCAATTATGGACTACTGATTATATTGCATCTATTGATCATTCAATATCTAAAGATTTTGCACAAATTTTATGGGGTATAAGAGAACCTAAAAAAACATATTTTAAACAATTTTATAATATTGTAAACGAGAAAAAATTTAACTTAGTTAGTTGTCAATTTGCAATTCATTACTTTTTCGAAAACGAACAAACTTTAGATAATTTAATCGATAATGTAGATTCTTTATTAAAATCGGGAGGATATTTTTTTGGAACTTGTTTAGATGGACAACTTGTTGATGAAGAATTAAATAAAAGTTCAAATAATATAATTAGGGGTATTAAGGATGAAAAATATTTAATGTGGCAAATAAAAAAAAAATATACAAAAGCATTTGATAAAAATCAACCATTTAATAATTTTGGAAAAAAAATTGATGTATTTGTTGAAACTATAAATAAAGAATTTACAGAATATTTAGTTGATTTTAAATTATTAAAATTAAAATTAGAAAATAAAAATATTAAATTATTAGATGAAACAAATTTAAAAAAATTAAAATTACCATTCGAATCTTCTACAGAATTATTTGAAAATATTTATAATATGGAATATAAAAAGAATAATTTAAAATCTAATGAAATAATGCAAGATTATGATATGAAAAGATATTCATTTTTAAATAGACTCTGGATTTTTCAAAAAATATAATATAAAGACAATTTAAAATAAATATTTAATGGTATATTTTTAATTATGAAAAAAATATTTGAAATTAATAATAAAAATTCTATTGACAATTTAATTGATAATAATTTAGAAAAAGAATTAAAAAGTATTAATAATACTTTAAAATTATTATTGATAACAGAGAAAAATAAAATTGAAAATCATTTAGAATTTTGGGATAAATATAAAAAATTTACTAATAAATATGAATTTATTTATTCATCATATAATTATAAATATAAAAGTGTTTTGAATATTAATAAAATTAGTAGAAGTTACTTTAAATTATGGGAAATTTTAAATGATAATTTATTAATAAATAAATACGAAAAAAAAATTAAAATAGCAAATATTGCTGAAGCACCAGGTGGTTTTATGGAAGCTATAATTGATTATTTTAAATATTTCGATAAAACTACAAAACCATTTTTATATGGTATTTCATTATTAAATAAAAATGATAGAAATATTCCTAATTGGAAATTAAAAAAAAATTGTAATATTTATGTTAATTCAATTAACGATAATATTGGTGATCTTTATAATTATAAAAATATAACTAAATTTATAAATTTAGTTCAACCAAATTCTTGTAAATTAATTACTTGTGATGGCGGATTTGATATAAATAATAATTACGAAAATCAAGAAAAATTATTAAATAAATTGATATTATGTGAAATTTATATGGTAATAAATTTACAAAAAAATAATGGAAATGCGATAATTAAATGTTTTGATTTATTTTCAGAAGAATCGATGTTAATTATATATATCTTATCTTTATTTTATTCTAAAATTAAAATAATAAAACCTTTGTCAAGTAGACCAGCTAATTCAGAAAAATATTTATTATGTGAAAATTTTGATGAAAATAAAATAGTTTCCTATAAAAATATTATTGAATCTTTAAAAAATTACTTATATTTTGATAAACAGATTAATATAATAATACCAACATATTTAAAATTATTAATAACAGAGTATAATATATATTATACTCATTTACAAATTAATTCTATAGTCGAAACAATAAATTTAATTGAAAATTTAGAAAATAATCATGAAGAAAAAATATTAATCGAAATATATAATAAAAATCTTGTTGATTGTAAGTTATGGTGTAAAAAATATAAATTATTATAATTTATTTTTTTATTTCAGGTTTAACATATTTATCTACTAAAACACTGCCTATAGCTACAGAAGCATCATGTTGACTGATTTTATTTTCCTCTATTTGTTTTAATTTATACAAAAAAAAATTAAATTGTTTTATATCAAATTCTTTTTTAATACTTATTTTATAAAGATTTTCATAATTCTTTTTAAAGTCTATATATTCATCATCATTTATTTTGATATTATTATTTACTTTAAATCTAATATCATTTATAATATTTTGAATTTCGTAAGATTTCATTATAAATTATTTTAATATGTTATTTTATTTTAATTATAAAAATTTATTCTTATATAATTATAAACATGAAAAATAATAATTATTTTGGTGGTTCTACTTTAGGATTTGGTGAATATAATTTTGATAAAAATAATTATGCTCAAATACCACCACCTTCTTTAAATGGTGGTTTATATACAGGAAAACCATTTGATAAGAATGCTCCACATGCAAATATACCAGTAATTCCTGATGAAGGTTATATGACACATTTTAATTTAATGTCAGCTAAACCTCCAATAGAAGCAAAATCACAATATAATAATATTAGACCTGGTAATAATTATCATGGAGCTGTAGGCATTCAACAATATCCTAATTATAATTTTACTTGTCAATCCAGTTATAAAAAATAACAGAATAACTTTATTAAATTTTTATATTAAATATTTTTGATTATTTATTTTGTTTATTTATTATAAAATATTATGGATTCTGCTGATTTTTCAAATATTTTAAAAATTATTAGTCCATTATCAAGTAATATTAAAAATAATATTGAAAAATTCATAAACAAAGAGAAAAAAAATGAAATAGAAAATTTTTATAGTTCTATAGAAAATAAAACTGTCGAAAACACAGAACAAAAAGAAAAAAACAATAAAAGTATATCAGAAAAATCTGACAATATAGATAAAAATAAAGAATCTAATAATATTAAAAAATTTGACATTAAATTTATATTAGATAAATTTTATACAATTTTTAATGTTATTTTAGGTTTATGGGCGGCATATATTAGTTGGAATATTAATACTAAAGGAAATTGGTCAATTTTATTAAAACTAATATTTTCTATAGCAGCATTTTTATTGGCTCCTTTGTATCTATTATTACATTTTCTATTTAGATATGAATGTTTATTTATAAACAATAATGAAAATAATATTACCGATACATCAACAAATTCTAATACTAAAAAATATACATCAAATTCTAACTCTAAATCTTTACCAATTAATAACGAAACTAAAATATCTCAACCTATAACAAATACATTACCTAAAATACCTAATATCCCTACTATGCCGGCTATTAGTAATATAAAAAAAAATACACTGAATACATTTAATACAAATAAACCACCTAATGCATATATAAGTAATAATATTAATAATACTAATTTAAATATTGATTTTGATAATAATAATTCCTAAATTAATTTACTAAATCTACTAAATTATTATAAGATCTCATATTTAATATATCCTTTTTAATTTTCCATGGAATTTTAATATTTTGATTATTGAATTTTAAATAGAACCCGTATGGACCTAATAATAAATATATATCTTTATTATTTTTATTACCAATTTTTAATGGAAATTGTAATAAATATTTAATATCATCTTCTGATATATTTTCTATTTTTTTTTTTGTTATATCTAAAAATGATTTTAAACTTATATATTCTTTTTTACCTTCCTTTTTTGTTTCTACTAAAGGTCCATAACGACCATTTCTCACAATATATTCTACATTTTTAATAGTAAATAATTTTTTTTCGTGATCATTTTTTAAAGAACTTTTAGGTAATTTATTGATACATACTTCATTAATTGTTCCCATAAATTTTTTATAAAAAATTGATAAGAATTTTAATTTTGTTAATTTTTCTGTAGAAATTTCATCTAATTTTTCTTCTACTTGAGATGTAAAACTAATATTTATAATATCACTAAAATTTTTTACTAGAAAATCTGAAATTACTTTTCCACTATTTGTAGGTCTAATTTTTGATTTTTCGATGTATAATTCAGTATTTTCAATTTCTTGTTCTATTTTATTACTTCCGGCTTTATATTTATAATGAATATATTCTAATTTTGGTCCGTCAATATTTGTTTTTTCAACAAATTGTCTTTCATATAATTTATTTAGAATACTAACAAAAGTACTTGGACGACCTATACCTTCAGTTTCTAATTTTTTAATAAATGTTGCTTCCGAATATCTACTTGGTGGTACAGTCCATGTATTTATTGCATCCAAATTTTCTAATTTAATATTTTTAGAATTTCTCATTTTTTCAATCCATTTTTTCAAATCAACACTTTCTGGTTTTACATTATATACTAATAAATAACCTGGATTTTTTAATACTTTTAATTTACCAACAAAATACATATCTTTAAGACTTTTATTTGCTATATTAACAGTACCTTCTTCGTATAAAGCACTTATCATTTGACTTGCAATTGTACGTTTACGAATTAAATCGTATAATTTTTGTTGTTTATCTCCTAAACCTGTATTTTCTTTAGCAACATCTGTTGGTCTAATTGCTTCATGTGCATTTTGACTAGATTTAGATTTTTTAGATGTTGTTCTTCTTTTATAATTTTCTTCTCCATAAGTTTGTAATACATAGTTTTGAATATTATTTAAAGCAGTTTCTGATAAATTATAACTATCTGTTCGCATATATGATATTAAACCTTTTTCATATAATTCTTGTGCTAAAGCCATTACTTGTTTGATACTTAAATGTAATTTAGATGATGCTTCTTGTTGTAATGTACTTGTTATAAATGGTAATGGTGGTTTTTCTGTTAGTGTTTTTTCAATTACATTTGAAATATAAAATAGATCCTTACTTTTAATTAAAATATTTAAAATATCTAATGCTTTTTTATTATCTGTTTTTAATATTACTGAATTATAATATAAATTTGCTTCATTAATGGAAGCTTGATCAATTTTAAAAGAACCATTAATTTTATAATAACTTTCTGATTTAAAATTTTCTATTTCTTTTTCTTTATCAACAATAATTAATAATCCTACAGATTGAGTTCTTCCAGCAGATAAAATATTATTAGCAGTAAAATTTTTCCATAAACATTCCGTTAATTTAAATCCCACTATTCTATCTAAAGCTCTACGACTTTCCTGGGCCTCTACAGCAGGATAATCAATATCTCGTGGATTTAAGAAAGCATTTTTTAACGCATCTGGTGTTATTTCATTAAAAACAACTCGTTTATATTTTTTAGGTTTTAAAGTTTCTTTTAAGGCATATGCAATAAATTCTCCCTCTAAATCCATATCACTACATAAATAAACCAAATCAGCTTCTTTCATTTTTTTTTTTAAGTTAGATACTACATGTGATTTATCTTTTGATACTAAATAATTCATCTTAAAATTATTTTCTACTTCTATACCATTTTTTTTATCTAATTCAAGTATATGACCATTTGTTGCTTCTACTGTAAATTTTCCTAAAGAACTTAATTCTGGTATATTATTAAGATATTTACTGATTGTTTTAATCTTACCTTTAGATTCTACTAAGACTAAATTTTTTCTTGAACTCATATTAACTTTATTATAATTAAAATAATTTATATTCAAATTTTAATTTACTTTATCTCAATATTTGAGTTTATATTTCTTTAAATAATTTTATTTATTTAAAGAAATTTGCATTAATATTAAATAAATGTTCGGAAAACATTTAGATATTTATCTTTGTATCAATTGTACTAGTTATGCAAATAACCTATTCAAATGCTATAAATTTGATAATTATCATAATGCAGATGATTATTATAAAAAAAATTTTATAAATCAACAGTATAGTGCTTCTTCTTTAATTCCCGTTTGTTCTTATGTTCCTAATTATTTTAGAAAATATATTCTACAACATAAAATTTCTAAATTATTTGCAAATGTAGAAATTTGTTCTAAAATCAATATTAAATAGGAACTCTATGTAATATTCGGTAAATTATAATTTTTTTCGATTGAAATAATTTTATGAAATCTTGTATTATTTGATAATTTTAATTCATTTGTTTGTAAATAAACTCCATTCTTCTCTGTAAATTGGTTTAATATTAATAGAACATCCCAATAACTTATATTTGATTTAGAATATGGTATTCTATAAATACCTTCAATTGTAAAAACACAAGGAATTTTATTAGTTCTGCGATAAAATATTACATAGTCACAATCTTTATTATTTTTAATTGGTTTTAAAATACTAATAAATTTTAAATCTGAAAAATTTTGACACATCTCATGTGCTTGAGATAATTCTTCACTTAAATAGAATGGTAAATCATCCTTTATTGAATCAATATGTTTCTGTTTTAAATATGGTAAAATCATATCTTTATTTATATGCATTAATTTATGATTTTCGCCTACTATATTATTTAAGTATGGTATTAAATAGCCTTTTGTTATAAATAAACATTGTAATAACATTAAATATCTAAAAATCATTTTAATATTAAAATATATTTAAAATTTATATGTATTAATTTAGTATTATAAAAATAACTTTTAAGTATTAATTTTTTATTTATTATAGTTTACTCAAAAAAAATTTTATGATTTTAAAATTTTATTTTTATAAGTATTAAATAATAATTTAAAGAATTAGTTAGAATTTAAATTAAAAATAAAAATGAGTAAAAAAATTGAGGATATTGAATCTATTGGTGAAACTATTAAAAATATTTTTCATAAATCTGGATTATATACACTAGATGATGTAAAAAAAGCTGATTTTTATGCAGTTAAAAATACAATTGATAATCTAAAATCAAAACAATATAATCACTTTTATTGGTTATCTTTAATTAATAGATGTTCTACTTGGTTTTGGTATTTAAAAAACTCTCGATATACTGTCCCAGCTCCTGATATTATTGTATGTCCTTTAGGACACAATATTTTTATTGATCCTGTTATCACTCCTGATGGCAATACATATGATAGAAGCAATCTTGAAATCTGGGTAAAAAAATTTAATAAAGAACCTATTACATCAAATAATTTAAAAATGGAAGATGTTATTCCTAATAAACAAGTTAAATCAATTGTAGAATTTATTAGACTTAATATGGCTAATATTGATTTATTTATTAAACTTTAAATCTATTAAGAAAAATTTACCTTTCTTAAACTTTCTTTTTCTTTAATTTCTCTATTTTCAAATACTTCATCTATCTTCTTAATAATTTTCTCATTATTTTGAAAAATTGCATATAATTTTTCTTTAATTTTCTTTTGAGATAAAGGAATTTTTGTTTTAGTTTTCTTATATTTAATAGTTCCAGTTTTAGTATTTAGATCTTCAATATTATATTTAATCATAAATCGTAAAATATCTTCATTTAAGGTATCTTTCAGTTTCTTTCTTTCTTTTATAGCGACTTGTAATCTTTTAATTACCATATCTAATTCAACCCATGCTTTTACTTTATCTTTAAAAACTCTTAATTCTTCTGCATTCATATCATTAATTAGTTGTGTAGATTCTTTTGGAGTATCTACTTCACTTTCGATGATACTATCAACTACATCATTCTTTTCTAAGGAAGATGCATAATTTTTAATTGCTGATGCCATAATTTTAATTTAATATTATACTGTTTGTTTTTAAATAATTTTTATTATATTTAAGAAAAATTAAATTTAGATTAATTTATATTTTCTTTTGATTATTATAAAAAGAAATGCTTTTAAATATTGATAGTCCAGAAAAATTTAAGAAATTTGAAGTTACTAAAAAGAAAGAACCAGTTTTAATGTTATATTATGCAGATTGGTGTTATTTTTGCCAACAATTTCGTCCAACCTGGAATAATTTTGTAAGAACTACACATGTTAATAGTGCTGAAGTTGAAAGTAGTAATTTAAGTCTTATGAATTCTTCTGATCACCATGTATCTTCTTATCCTACTCTTAAATTATTTGTAAAAGATAAAGTTATAGTTTTCGAAGATGATAGAAGTATTAATAATATAAATAAATTTATAGAAAAACATGTTCCTAAAAAAAATAAAACACCATCTAAACCAAAAACAAAACCTACTTCTAAAACTGCACCTAAACCTAAACCAACAAAAAAAAATAAAACAAAAAAATAATTATATTATATAATAAATAATGAGTGTTTTTATTGATAACGATAATAGTGAATTATTTGATATTTCCGAAAAAATTAATTGCCAAAATATGAAATGTTATGAAAACCAAAAGAATAGAAATATTTTTGCAGAACGAACAATGGATTGCAATGCCTTTGCAAATGAAAAAAACCGCGAATATTATACCAATCATTTAATAATGGATTATCTTGAATATGATAAATTCATATATAATAAATGTATACCATATAAATTTAATAGTACTATTAAACCAAGTGAGGATTGTATGGGATTTAAATGTAATAATGAAGCGTTTCTAATCAAACCTAGCAATAAACATACTTATAGGAACGGATTAAGATATAATAAAGAGAAAAATCTCTATTGCAGTAAGTTGCATCAAATTTGGCATAATATTAGGGATAAATGCGAAATATCTCAGCATTGTCAAGAATCTGGTTATAAACCAATTTATAGTGAATCAACTGGTTGTAAACCTCTTAAAAATATAGCAGATTATCCATCAAAAAATTAAAGATTATAAAATTAATTATTTTTATAAAAAAAATTATATAAAAATAAAATTTGAAAATTAAATAAAAATATATATTTTACTATATACTTAAAATGGTTCAATGTAAAAATGATAATTGTAAGAAAAGGGCTTATTATGGATTAAAAACAGAAAAACCACAATTTTGTAGAGAACATAAAACAGGTGAAATGGTTGATGTTAAAAATAAAAAATGTATTAAGTGTAATATTAAACAACCTACTTTTGGATTAGAAGGTGGTAAAGCAACTCATTGTAGAGATTGTAAATCTGATATTATGATTGATGTTCATCATAAAAAATGTATTAAATGTAATATTAAAAATCCTTCTTTTGGATTAGAGAAGGGCAAAGCAACTCATTGTTTTGATTGTAAAGAAGATAATATGTATAATGTTAATTCTAAATTATGTATTAAATGTAATATTATACAACCAACTTTTGGATTAAAAGAAGGTAATCCAACACATTGTGGTAATTGTAAAACAGATATTATGATTGATGTTAAACATAAAATGTGTATTAAATGTAATATTAAAAGACCAAATTTTGGATTAGAAGATAATAAAGCAACACATTGTTTTGATTGTAAAGAAGATAATATGTATAATGTTAATTCTAAATTATGTATTAAATGTAATATTATACAACCAACTTTTGGATTAGAAGAAGGTAATCCAACACATTGTGGTAATTGTAAAGAAATTAATATGTATAATGTTAAAGATAAATTATGTATTTGTGGAACGATACCTTGTTTTGGATTACAAGATGATAAATATCCTACATGTTGTTATAAATGTAAAACTGATAAAATGATTGATATTAAAAATAAAACATGTTTTTGTGGAAAAGCCAGACCTTCTTTTGGTTTAGAGGGGGATAAAAGTCCGACTTGTTGTTCATTATGTAGAACACAAGAGATGATTGATTTAGCTCATAAAATGTGTAAATCTAACTATCTTGAAGATAATAAAAGTTTTAAATGTATTATACAAGGTAACCCTAAATACAAAGGATTTTGTACTTTCTGTTTCGCTAATTTATTTCCAAATGATCCTTTAACAAAGCAAATTCAAGGAAAGTCAAAAGAATTAATAGTAAGAGACTATATAAATGAAAATTTCGAAGCATTTATTCACGATAAACCCCTCTGGACTGGTAATTGCGATTGTACCCATCGAAGAAGAATAGACCATAGGAAACTAATTGGAAATACATTATTATGTATTGAAACTGATGAAAATCAACATAAATATTATAATGATGAAGAAATTCGTTATGATGATTTAATGATGGTTCATGGTGGTAAATTTGTATATATAAGATTTAATCCAGATAAATATACAGAAAAAGGCAAAACAAGGAATCCACAAATAAAAACAAGATTATCTAAACTAAAAGAAGAAATTGAAAAACAAATAAAAAGAATTGAAAAAGAAGAAAATGAAGATTTATTAGAAATAATTTATATGTATTATGATTGTTAAACAACTTTGCCTTTTTAAAATTAATAGGAAATTCTATTAAATTAATAGGAATCTCTATTAAATTAATAGTATTTTTAATATACTAATACAATAAAATTTTAATAGATAATAAATGATTCTCAAATTTTTATTTTTAATTCTTAATTAAAAAATGAGAAAATTTGAAAGATATTTATCTATTTAATAATAAACTACCCTAAAATGGCTGATTTATACTATCTGATTTCACAATTACCATCAGATAGTATCTTATCAGAAATCTTTCTAATTTTAGGGAAAAACAGACATTCTCAAATTTGTTTGGTTTCGAAAGAATGGAACAATACTTATTCTAATCTGTATTCAAAATCAGATGATAAAAATTATGATTTGATTACAGAAGGTAAGAATTTGTGTGAATATATTCTTGAAAATAGTGATATAAATTCACAAGCATCATTCAAACTTCCACTAGATATTTGGAGAAAAATAACATTATCCAATGATATCGAATATCTAAATTTGATTAGTAAATATTATCGTAAACCTGGTAGCTATTATTTTTCATTAAATTATTTAGCTGATGTATTCGTTGACATATTTAAAGTTAAAAATATAAATATTTATGAGTTTTGGTTTCAACGTTGGTTTATAGAAGCTACTAACTCATTGTGTTTATATAATCGCGAGCTATTTGATAAAGTTTTTAAATCATGTGAATCAGATGATGGATTTTCACTTTATTGGATGATATCTATTGGAGTAGATAAGATAATGTATGGAGATACCTATTTGTATAATTTTGCAAAACGGTTCAATAAAATAAATGCAAATCGTGCTTTCGTATATTTAGTAAACAAAGGATGTTATACATTTTTGAATGAGGATTCAATAAAAAGACAAAATATACTAAAAAATGTGCTAATAGCAGAAGAAATTGATATTGCAAATCTTTTGATAAATGACTCAAGTGAGTTAGAAAATCTATTGAGTCCCCTATATCATGCAGCAAAAATCGATTCTGTAAAATTATTTGAATATTACAAATTACGAAATGTTGATATAAAGAATGTAAAGAAAGCATTCTATAATATAGCTAAAAAAAACAAATCGAACAATGTTATTTCTTGGATAGAAACAAATCTATAAAAATAAATTTAAGGTAAAATTTAGTTTTTTCTAAAAATAATATAGAACTATATTAATAACTAATATTTTGAAATTTTAAAAGGCACAAAAGCCGAGCGGTAAATTTATAAGTTTTGCCTATATTTTTCATCATCTCTATTTAATAAGGCATTAATTTGTTTTTCGGTAAAATTATAAATTGTTTTAGAATTATCTGTCAAAATAAGTAAATTAGCTTTAATTACTTCTTCTATTTGCTTACATTTTTTTAAATTATTTGCAATAATATATAATTTATTGTTTAAAATTATAATTGTTTCATTATTATATTTTTTATATAATTCATCAACTAAAATCACTTCCAAATTTTTTTTACCACAATATATTAATTTATCTGGAAAACAATTTTTATTAAATAACTTAAGATTATGTTCTAGATTAGAATTAATAATACAATCTTCAGAATAATAACAAATTTTTTTTCTAATAAAGTCTTTTTTATTAATAATAGTAGAAATATTATTACAAAATCTATATCTATCTAAATTAATATTTAATTTACATTCCAATTGTATTGTTATAATATTAATTAAATTAAAAACTTGTTTCCAGTTATCACCAGTAACTATAATACCATGATTGCGTAACAATATAATATTATTATTATTATAATATTTTAATATATTGTATGCTAAATCTAAACCTGGTTCATAGTATTCTATTAATATAGCTTTCCAATTAGATAAAATATCTTTAAAATCAGTTATATAAGTTTGGTTACTAACTAAATATCTTAAAAATATAATAGGATGAATATGTATAGTTATTTTTTTTAAGAAACAATGCATATAAGTTTCAATTGATGAATTATTATTTGTATTTATAATTTGATATTCTGATAAAGGTTTAATAATATGATTTAAATTTTCCTTTAATTCCTTGTTATATAAAATAGAAAATCCATTAAATAAATTAACATCACTTAAACAAACACCACTAGCTTTTATAACCATTAAATTTTCATATTTAAAAGAAATATTCCCACCTCCAGCTTGTACTAAATCATATCTCTCTCCTATTAATTTAGAATAATTAACAAATTCAATAAGTTCCTTTATAAAATTATTCCAAAACTCATATAACTTAGATGTAGAATTAAATGAAATATATCGTTTATGATAAATAATATCATCATTTTGATCGAAATTTAAATGACAACAATTAAAATTTAATCTTAATGCAGGTAAAATATCATCATTTAAAGAATCACCAATCATTAAGATCTCATTTGGTTCACAATTAAATTCTTCTTTTAGCTTTAAATATATATATTCATGTGGTTTTTCTAAACCAGTTTCTTCACTAGTAATTATATGATCAAAAAGTTCCAAAATACCTAATTTTTCTAATTTTTTATATTGTATTTCAGTAGTAAAATTTGTAATTATTCCTAATTTAATTCCAATAGATTTAAATAATTTTAATAAATTAGTAATATTATCATTTTCCTCTATATTATTATAAAATTTTTCCCAATATAAATCATTAAGAATAGTTGGTGATAAATTAATATTTAATTTATTAACAAGATTTTTAAAATATATTATTCTAGAATGCGATGAAGCATTATTATTTAAATTGATTTTAACTTGTTTTTTTATTTCTTCAAAAGTTAATTTAATTTTATTAATTGCTAAATTATTAATATTAGCAATGTAATCAAAAACATAGTTAATAGCTAAATTATGACAATTATCATAATTATATAATGTATTATCTAAATCAAAAAAAACTGCTTTAAACATTTAATAAAAATAAATAACTAAAGCTTTAAATTAATTTTATTTTTTATTATTTTTCATAGATTCAATCATTGAATTTATCTGACTTTGCATATCTAATAATTTTTTCATTTCATTCTCAGATTCATTATCTTTATCAGTTTTTGATAATGTTTCTATATCTACTGTATCTATTTTTTTTTCAGCATCATTAGTAATTCTATTATTTAAAATATTAATAGTTTTTGTGGGAGTAGTTGGTTTGGTAGATTCTTCTGTATTTGGATCATAAACTTCAGCATTTTTAACAAATATTTTGTTTTGTGCTTGAATAATATTAGGATCTTTATTTTCTTTTACAGGACTACTTTTAGTGGCAGAAGATGTAGTTATTTTAGAAGAGTTATTTAGAGATGAAGAAGTAGTAATTATTGGACTATTTTTGGAATTAAATGATTTAAATAAATCTATTTTCATTTCAGTAGATTTGTTCTTACCAATTAAACTCTCAGTATTTTTATCCATATCATTAGTATGGAATTTTATACATTCATAAAATACTTTAGCTTTATCTTCCCATTTATATTTTTCTAAAATAAGTTTTCTAGCTTTTTGACCAAATTTAGTTAATAAGTTTTTATTTTTATAAGCATGTTCCATCATTTTAACATAATCATCTATATCACAAATTTCTGCTTCTCCTGATACAATATCACGACTTACATCAGAATAATAAGACCATTTTGGATTAACAATAAATGAATTATCTATATTGAAAAAATCTTTGAAACCTCCGACATTTGGTATAATTTGTGGAATACCAATTGCAGCATGTTCAAAATTACATAGACCAAAACCTTCACCATCAGCAGAATTAAACCCGATATCAGCACAATTATATAAAATATTTACATCTTTATCAGTTATTTTTTGGGGATTATTCATAATAATGAGATGTTTCTTAGTTTCTTCAGGGTCCATACCATATTTTCTACATTCAGAAATAAATACATCAATTAAATCCCAAGATCCTTGCATAGCAGTTCCTACTAGTAATTTAATGGGATCATTTTGATGTGTTGATATAAATTTAATAAAAGCTTGCATGCAAGTATCCCATCTTTTTCTAGGTTGATTTCTGTTTAAATTTAGTATTATAAAATCATTTTGATCTAAACTGAAATAATTTCTAGCAACATCTTTAGGTATAGGAAAATAATTCATTTTATCAAAACCATGTTCTACAACATGTAAAGGTTTAGTATAACCTTGGAATTTAATTACATCTTTCCAATAATTAGTAAACATAATACCGCCATGAGTATTATCTTCAAGGAATTTTATTAAGGCATTCTTTTCATTTTTATAAACTATATCTATATAAGGAATAATTTTAAAAGTTTTGTATTCTTCTGGTAATTCAATTAATTTTTTTATAAGTCTATATAAAACAATTAAATCATTATAAATAACTACCATATGAGGTTTAAATTCTTTTACATAATCTTGTATTAAATCATCACCAAACCCACTATTATTTATTCCTTTTTGTTTTTCAGTTCCATAGACATCAAATACAGTTACATTATCAGGTAGTTTTCTTTCTTCGTCATGGTGAGCATCTTCATAAAATTTTTGAAATCCAAATATATGTAAATCAATATCAGAATAATTAGCTAATCTTTTAGATATTTCAAAAACGACTTTTGAATAACCATTATTTTGACAAGGGTGGGTTCCACAAAGTAAAACTCTAGTTTTATTAGACATCTAAATTATATTACTATAGATTATTTTATAATAATAAATTGTACGCAATTAACAAAAAGAAAAATATTTTATCTAGTATTTTATAAATATTATCTAATAATTAAAAATCTAAAAATATTTAATACACATAGATAATAGTATTTTAATAATACAAAACTAATAATTTTATACAGAAGCATTATTTTTATAATGTCTAATCCATTTTCTAATTGTATTATCTGAAACATCATATTTTTTTCCTACAGCAACCATTGTTTTTAATTCTTGTAAATCATTATTAATTTGTTCTAATGATGGACGATTAACTACTTTTCTTTGTTTAATATGTTCACAATCAATACATCTTAACGAATCTTTATAAATAATTTTATTACAATCAATACATCTTATTTCTTCTTTTTCTTTGTAAGTTTTATTTTTTGTTCTATAAGTACTAGTTAGAGAATGACACAATACACAAAGAAAGCGTAAATTTTCAATTCTATTATCAGTATTATCGCCGTTAATATGATCTAATTCAATTAATAATGGGACTTGTTTATCAGTATCTGGATCTTTAAATTTACTACTATCAATATCTTTTAGAACACATTTTATATTTTGACATTTTAACTCCCAATTAAAATATTTAATTAATTTAGCTTTAATACCACTACCATGTCCTTGATATAATGAATTTTCACAAAAAATCTCTTCTAATGTATATTGTTTATTTTTAGAATAATAATCTTGAAAATGATTTACATCAATATTAAATTTATTAACTTTTTTTTGAACATATCTATTATCAGCAAAATTATTATATCCACATAATTTTAGAAGATCTTTCCAACAAGTGCTATTTTTGACATATTCTTCTAATTTTTCTTTTGTAATATTTCTTTGACTAGATAAATTTCTTGTAGGTAAATGTGTAAAGTCAATATTATAACAATTTAATTTTCTTTTCAGTGCAGTATTATCTCTAAATGTTGTATAACCACACTTTTCTAATAATCCTTTCCATGATCTACTTTCTTTTGTAAAAGTTTCTAATTCTTCTTTACTTAAAGTCAAAATATTTGATTTATTCCTTGTCATTTTTAAGTGTAAATATAAAATTTATTAAAAATATTCAAATTTTTATTTTTTTAATAAAAAAAATTAATTGGTGCGCATACGGAGAATCGAACTCCGGTTGGCCATTTATAAGAAGGCTATCCTGCCACTGGAACATACGCGCACCTATTAATAGAAAAATAAGTAATTTTAATTTAAAATCAATTTTTCTCCACGAATTTAATATGTGTCTTAGCTTTATATAGTTTTCGTTCTTTAAGTATAAAAAAAAAATTTAAATTATATTTCCTCGAGAATTTAATTTTCCCAAAAATTGATTATTTTCTATACTATAAATATATTTTGAAAGTGGTTCATAATAATAATCAATAGAATCAATAGTAATTTTTTGTACTTTAATTTTAATTTTCTTTTCTTTTTTTTTGTCTAATAAAAATTTATTAATTTTCTCTAATTCATCTAAATTTTTTTGATTTTCTTCTATTTGAGCAATAAACTCTTTTGTAATAAAGCCAGCTTTTAATAAATTTTTAGAAATCAATTGAAAATGTACTAAACAAAATTCATTGTGTTTAATTCTTCTAGTACATTGATGTTTGCATTTAGTTTTTGGATCAATAATCCATGCTTTACATTTATTTGGTTTAAAATCAAATATTTTTAACAAATTATTATATTTAATTTCTTCAATATTAATAGTATTATCTTTATTAATTAATACCGAATATGGTATATTATATTTTTTTATAATACTTTTAATAAATTCTTCATGATTAAATTCTTTGTTCATACAATTTTTTTAACTTATATAATTTCATCAATTTTTAATAAAAAGATTAATAGTTAGATATAAAAGTAATTATTGAAATTTTTCAAATTTTATTATATATTGCTAACGAATAATATAAAATATTTTAACCTGTTATATATTAAGGATAATTGAATTTAGACTTTTTTGCAATTGTCTTTTCTGTTTTTCTAAATCTTTAATAAGATCTGTATCTCCAATATTAATTGTATAATTTTCTTTTTTATCTTCTATAATTTGATTATCATTTAAGTGATTATTTGTATTTTTACTAATTATTAAGTTTTCACTCTTAGATTCTTTAACAAAATCAGTATTTGGTTTATAAATAATGTCTTTAATATAATTATTAGTTTTAATAAGCTCTTTTTTTTTTTCTAAAAATAAATCCTCATCTGTTACGGTTTTATTATATTTATCTATAATTTTTTCAGGTATAGGAGGTGCACTATCAATTAATCTATTTAATTCTTCTTTAACATAGACAACATAAACATATAAATTAGCAAATTCTTTATATTTAGTATCTCCAATTAATAATTGCACTTTAATATTATTTTCAAGTTTTAAAAAATGTAAATAATGTAAATTATGACTCTCCTGTAATTCGGGTATTCTAAAAAAATTATATAAACCAGTTAAAAATGCAACAATTAATTGTAAAACACCAATTAATATATAAATAAATTCACTACATTGATCAGCAAAAATAATGTTTAAAAAACCACCAGCAATAGTTAGTAAAATTACAGGAACCATTGTAACAGTATTAATTGTTTTATAATAATAACAACTTTTAGCATGTAAAATACTATATCTTTTTGCAAATTTTTTCCAATAATGTAATAAATCAATTTCATCTTGAATATTTAATAAATTTTTATCATTATCAGGTAAAATATTACTATTAGTTCTGTTTCTATCAATATCTTCTGTAAACATTTACTACTTTATATAAATATATAAATTATATAAAGAAATAAATATTAAATTATATACTTTATACATTAATGGATTTAATTATTGAATTATTAAGAAAATATGAAAACGAACAAAATATTAAATACGAATCATTACAAAAAGAAATAAATGATATTAAAAATTTAAATAAAAATTCTTCTAACATAATTAATACTTTAACAAAAGAAAAAGAACAATTAAATGAAGCTAATAAAGAGATGAAAAATGTATCTATAATTATTCGTTTAACTAATGAGAAAATTAAATTACAAAAAGAAAATGAATTATTATTAAAAAAAATTGAATTTTTGACTAATAAAAAATATAATAATATAGAAATCATTAAGGAATCTAACAAAGACTCTAATAATTATAGTAAAAAACGGGTAGAAGAAATAGTAGAATGTTATACAAATGACGATAATTCAAAAATTATAGATATTAGTAAAACCGAAATTAATTTAGATAATAATATAGAATCTAATAATTCTAATAAAAACATTGAAAAATTATCTAATATTAAGGAACATATTAAAATAGAAAATAATATAGAAAATAACAAAGAAGAATCAATTGATATAAACGAATTACCAAATAATTTAGAAAAAAAAATATTAGAATTAGAAGAAAATATTATAATAGATGCGGATAATGAAGATGATGAATTAATTTTAAAAATAAAAAAAATAAAAGGGATTAGATATTTTGTAGATAGTGATAATTTTATTTATACAATAATAAATGATAATGAATTGGGAGAAAAAATAGGACAATATGAATTTAATAAACATAATTTATTAAAACCTAAATTTTATTAAGTATTTTTATTATCTGATTCGATTTTTAATTTCATAGTATGATCTAAAGTATTTTTAGAATTTAATATTGGTTTTTGTCTAATTAATTTAAATTTTTGTTCTATTTTTTTAATTTTATCTGTATCTATAGGTACAAATAGTCTATTATTATTTAATGTTTGTTCATTAATTTCTTCAATTTGGTGTTGTGAAGAAATCATAGGATAATTAAGAATATTAAATATTTTTTTATTATTAGTATAGTCTCTAAATTCTTGAATATTCATATATCCACCAAAAACTTTCAAAGTTTCTCTAGGAGGAGCAGATTTAATAAAATCTTTATATTCTAATTTATGAGATAATAAATTAATTAAACTAAAATTTTCCCACATATCATACATATTATTTTGGGATGAAAAATTATATGCAACACAACATTCTAAACTGCAAAAACAACCATAAACATAAAATTTTTTGTTAACATATTTAAAAGGAATTCCATAAGGTATATTAGAAAAACTATGACAACACCAAAAACAATAACATTCAGTACTAATTGGCCAAGAATCTCTTACAATAAATTCATCTAAAACATTATGAACCGATAAATTTTCGATTTTATCATTAGAAACTAATTTATTTTTTTTTTTTATTTTAAATGAATTAATATTATCATTATTAAAATTAATCATTTCTGGATTTGAAAAAAAATTACTAGTTTCATTAGCATTATAGCCTTTTGGACTAGCTAATATATCAATTTCAGTATAATTTAAAAATTCCTTTTCTCTATTTTCATCTTTATGAATAATTTCATTTTTTGTATTATTAATAGCATCACTATGTAATTTTAAAATAATTGTATTATTAATATTTTGTTCATTGTCAATGCTATTACTTTCGTATTTTTTTACTTCTTCTACTTGTTTTATTTTTGGTTTTCTTCCTCTTTTTAATTTAATAGATTTATCTTTTTTTTCGGTAATCACTTTATTTTCAATAGCATCTTGTTGTTCTGTATAAAAATTTTTAGGTTTTCTTCCTCTTTTTTTCGGAACTTTTATTTCAGGTTCATTCATTTAGAAACAATTATAAATTTAAGGTATATTTATATATATTTTGAAAATCTTTAAATATATTATAATACTTAAAGCATTTTTGTTTATTTTTCGTTATTTTTTTTCTTCTTTCCTCCACCTGTTTTATTTTGAGATATTGACGAACTAAATAAAAAATCAAAAGAAGGAAACCAATTATTTTTTTTTGATGAATTCAATTTATTTTTACTTATAGTTGCTGTAGATATTTTTTTAGAATTTGAATTAGCTACATTATTGGCTACATTTTTATAATATTCTAAATCATTCAATAATGTTGCATGACCATTTTCAAAATTTTTAAGATTTTTCATTTCGTCACTATCCTCAGTTAAACCAATCCTTTCATAATGTCTTCTTAATAAATTAATATTTTTTGTTAATATTCCATTAATATCATTTATGCCAAAATCGATACTTGATATAATTTTTTGAGTATTATTATCACTGTATGATAATTTTTTAGTAATTCTACCTAATTGTTCTTCTAAATAATTAAAATAATTATAATATTTTTTTAAAAAATTAGTTATATCTATAATAATTCTTTCTTTATATCTATTATTTTGTGCTAAACTTGATACTAATTTTGACATATTGTCTTCTTTTGGTTTTTCGATTTTATTTTCCAATGTATTTAATTTATTTTTAATTGATTGTGTTTTTTTTCTTAATGTTTTAGATTGTAAATTCATATTTATATTATACTATATTTAGAAAAATATATTAAAAAAAATATTATTTAAATTTTTATAGATGAAAAGCTACATTAGCTTGTCCAGATATTACTCTCAAGAAATTATAACTAATAGAATAAATATTTAGATTATAATTATAAGTATTTTGTATTGGAGTATTTAAATTTAAATATAATTGTATTTTATTAATTTTCGACATATTACAAGAACCAGAAGGTTGATAAGTATTTGGTTTTATAGAAAAACTATATACATAAATTCCATCTTTAGTTTGTCCATGATGTTGATAGGGTTGTATTAAAGTAAAATATTCACTATTTTTATCTTCAATTCTATCCAAACCATTCATAATTATTTTACATTTTTTTATAATATTTTCTTTTAAATCAACATCTGTAAAATTAAACCAATCATTTGTTAAATTAGTATCTGAACGTTTTAAAACCCATACTAATTCCTTTACAGGATTATGTAAATTTAATTCTATTATTTCATTTTTAGTATCAATATAATTTTTCTCTATTTTAATTACTTGTTCTATTAAATAATCCACCTCCTTTTTTGCAAACTGTTCTCTTTCTAAATTATCTAAATATATATAATTGGCTTCTAAATATATATTTGCCTCTATATCTGTCTCGTTTAAATTTATTTCGTTCGAATTAACATAATTTAATAGTTGATGATTTGGATCTGATATATCTGGTTTTATAAAAAATCCATTCTCTTTTATCCTATATAAATCTATCAAAGCTTTTAATTCTAGTCTTATTTCAACTTCTTGATATTGTATACTAATTAATGGTAAAGCTAAGCCTATATTATTATTAAACCAAAAAGTTAAGGGTATAATTAATTGTCGACCTTTTATCGATGGATTTTCAGAACCTTGAGTAGAACTAGGATATGTACCTTCGTTAAAGATTTCCGGATCATATAATTCTACAATATTTCCGATCATTTTATTATATAAATTTTGTTTATTATAAGGTATTGTTAATTCATTCCATATATGTATCCACTCACCATATTGTTTATCGATTAATAAACCTCCTATATATATTTCCATATTGTTTATTAATGCTAAACCAATATTTTCAACCCATTTAAAACAATAATTATCATTAGAATATATATTTGGTAAATTTAAACATAAATATATATTAGAAACTAAATCACCATGACGTAAAATTTTACATCTAATATTCGTTACATCTTTTATATTTAAAGTTGTTCTATTAAAATCAAGACGTTTTGATTCCATAGAAAAATTTGTATGTGTTTTATAAACAGCTTTAAAAAAGGATATTTGCGGATTACCTGTTAAATATAAATTTTGTCCTCCAATAAATGTTAATTGCATTAATCCTCCTGCCATGTTTCTTTTAACTTTATATATTTTAATTACTTATATATTTTATTTATATTAAATAAATTTTTATAATTCTTGTGTCTCATTATATAGAGATATAGTATTATAGCGATTTTTTAATAATAAATCATTATTTTTCATTCTAGGTGTTTTATAAGTATTGGTTGTATAACCTTGTTTTAATATAGATTTTATATCATTTAAATTTAAGGCTTTATTAAAATATGTTACGTCTGCAATATAACCATTATTTGAAGAAAGCATTGGAGATTCATCACCTAATTTTGGTAATATATATATTCTACCATCATTTAATCTCATTTCCTTCTTTTCTAAAATTTGTGTAGAAACTTGTTTATCGTTTAAATAAAATGTTATTTTTAGTCCAGAAGCAAAACCATATGACGATTTATTATCTTCAAAAGTAAATGTTAATAATGACCATTTATTATTATCTAATTCATTTAATATAGGTGCATCTATAGTTATTGTCTCTTCTATACTATCTAAAGTATTAAGTTTTACTAATAAATTTTTTCCATCTTTATCAAAACTTATCATAGGACATTTAATAATTACTTTACTTTCTTGTGTTACATAATAATTTTGATTATCTTCGTTAATCAGAGTTTTATCTGTTAAAGGATCTATTTCGTTAATCATATTATTATTAATTATCTTAGATTCCAATCTTTCTACTTCTTTGGTAAGTAATGTATCTTTATTTTTTAAACCAAATAGAAGCAAAGTTCTATTTGACAAGCTAGAATTAGGATCTTGTGAATTTTTATTTTTCATAATCCAAAAAGAAAAACTAAATTCACTTCCACCATATCTATTTACGGATCTAGGAATAAAAACATAATTTATATCATCTTTATTTTTAGTTGTTATATATTCTTCACTCGAATTTAATGGCATATAACCATCTATAATTTTAACAGAATAATCTTTATCTACTGTTTTATATGCTGTGGGAACTTCTTCTAAATTATCTAAATTTTTAAAAAATAATGGTATAATAAAAATTATAATTAAAATTATTATAATTGCCGAAATTAATAATTGTAAACTAATATTTAATATGTCTAACATTTATTTATTAGTATTATATATTTTTTTATAGATTTTTTATTAATATAATTTAAAAAACCATAATTTTTATAGTTTTTAATAAAAATAAAATGTCCCATTTATTTTAAAACAGGTGTAATATTTAAAATAATGAAATTATTTATCGAAGCTTGTTTAGTAGGAATTATTATCATATTTTTTGGATATATTGGTTCATTAATAGCTAAAACTATTTTACCTAAACCTAAAAATAACGAATATTTTAACAAATATCATGTTATGGAATTATCTCTATTTATAGCTGGTTTTTTAACTCATATTATATTCCAATTTATAGGATTTAATAAATGGTATTGTAAACATGGTTTAGCTTGTATTAAACATAAATCTATTGTGTAACAATAATATCATCTACTTTATAAAAAGGGTTTCTAATACCATATAGGGGAATTCCTATTTTACTCAATGATGATGTTTGTAAAGGACCTTGTTTATAAATATTTTTTACATAATCATCGTTAATTGAATAATTAAATATTTGAAACTTGGATAATAAACCTTCGAAAGAAACTAAAGTATTTTTTGGATTACTACCAACTATTATATTTCCTCCTTTATTAGAAATAATATTATTTAGTGTTTCTGTTTTACAAGAATTATTTGTTGTTGATTGTGTATTTAAATTCTTAGTTTGTAATAGTTCTCCATCTAAATATATAGAGACTAAATTATTTTCTACATTTATTATTATATTTATCCATTTTTGTAAAGGTAAATAATCTATTATATATTCAGAATAATAACAAGTATCTGAATTAAAATCTATATTTTCTCTTGTATCGCCATTAATAGTTAATATTCCATCTATACCCTTTTTTAGTTTAGGCGCTGAAGACATATCGATAGTTACATTATTATTTTCTGCATTAGCTGTTTTAAATTTAAATTTAAGTTTATTTGTTTTTTTTTCTAAATACACAATAAAATTACTATCGTTAATTTTAATATCATTAATATCTTTTTGTAAACTTTGTAAAAATACTAAATTGTGATCAGACATATTTATTGAATCAACATATATCCAAAAAGAATATGCAAATTCATTTCCATTATTAAAAGGTGGTAATTCATTATCCGAAGCTACAAATTGCATTATTTCATTACTAGGTTTAACAGGATTTTTTAAAAATGTTTTACTTTTTAAACTAGTTCCTTTAAGTTTAATTATAGTATTAATTACAATGAATAATAATAGAATTATAGAAAATATAATAAGTATAACTAAACCACTCGATTCGAAAAAATGAGCAATACCCGCTGTTTTTGATGTATTTGAGAACATTTCTTTTTATTTATAAGGTTATATTTATTTTATTTATTTTTTTTATTATTCATTAATAATTTTCGTTTATCTTTATTAATTAAATTAAATACTTCTGCATATTTAGTAATACAATCTAGATCTTCTTTATGAAAGGATCCCTCATTATTATCTATATTTTTAATATTATCTAATAATATTTGAAATATAAAATCGGTATTTCCGTTATCTTCATTATAAGATATTTTATTAAATAAATTTCTCTTTTTTTTTTTATAATTAAATCTTAATGAACTTTTAGTTAGAAGTTGCGTAAAAATTAAATTTTCGTCTTTATTAATTCTTTCGAATTTATTTATTATGGTATTAACTGCCAATATTTTTAATAAAGATATTTGTTCATAAAAATACCAATCATTATTAATAAATATAAACTTTTCAAAATTATCAGAATTAGTAAAAATCTCTAATATATCAATAAGAGATTCCAATATATTTTTTTTTATAGAAGCTTTATTTTTAATTTTATTAAATTCATTTAATATATTTTCATGTAAAAGTAAAGATATTAGAGAACAATCATTATGAATTATATTATTTAATTGATAGTCATTTAAACTTTTATTTAAAATTTCCTTTACAAAATCAAACAATCCATAATTTATATATAAATCTTTTTCGGACAGTCTTATTTCTAATTTTTTCTCGATAACATTCTTTGTAATATTATCTTTATCTGTTTCTTTGTAATTGAACAAATATTGTTCTAAATTAGTTAATATTAATCTTAAATCACTATTATTATCATTTACAATATCTAATAATTTTTCTGGTTTAATATCTATATTTTCTTTTTTTGTAATATTATTTAAAAATTGAAAACATTCTTTATAACCTATTCTTCTTATATAAATTTTAGTAGCTTTTTTTTTTATTTCTGAAATTTTTTTTTCCTCTATATTATTAGCAGTGCAAATAATAGGTATATTAATAGTTTTGATTAATTTCACAATAAAACTTATAAATGTTTTTTCATATTGTGAAATTAAATCAATATCATCTAAAAATAATACTCTTTTTTTTTTCAAAAAGAAATTATCTAAAGTATTATGTTTGATGCTTTGATTTATATTATCTTTTAAGTTATTATATGAAAATAAATCTAATTTAATTGGTTCGTAATTGCATTCGTTAAATATACATTTACATATTGTAGTTTTACAAGAACCACTTGGACCTAATATTAATAAAATTTTATCTTCAATTTTTTTTTTTTTATTTTCATCATAAAAATTGTTCAAAAAAACTTTAATATCAGAAATTTGTTTATAATTACAATAGATATCTTTACTTTTTATAGGTGTATATTTTTGCAAATAATCCATATTAATATAAATATAACTTAAATTAATTATTTTTAAATTTAAACTCAAATTTTTTTATTTTTGTTTAAGTTGATTTTATACAATTATTATTGAATTCTATCCAATTAACTTTTAATTTTTCTTCATCAGTATATTTAGTAGCTATATCTTCTTCCTTATAATTATTATATTCTAGAAACATTCTTTTACAAATTTCTTCGTTTGTAAATTCTTTATTTATATTTGTTAAATTTATTGTTTTATAATCTATATTTTGTTTACCATTTTCATTATATCCAATAGAACCGATAGAAGTTGTTTTGTAAATATTTTTAGAAGAACATTTAATTATTGGCTCTTTTTCTTCTGTTTCTTTAATGCCCTTATATTTTAACCAATATTCTGGACATGTTTGTACTTTCTTTAATTTATTAGGAACTTCAGTTAGTGATTTCTTTACTTGTATATATTTTGATATATTATTAACAAAAATAAATATAACTACGAATAACCCAATTAAAAATGATATAAAAAAATAATCATATTTTCCTAAATTTATATAAATTAAAACAATTAGTAAATATAATGTTACAAAACTACATATTCCAAAAATTATACTTGAAGGTATATTATTTTCCATTTATTTTAATTATAGATAATTTATTTATTAAGAAAAATTTTATAATTCTTTTGTAAATAAAAATTTAGTACCAGCAGATGATGTATTTATACTTCTAGATAAAGGTATTGGTTGTTTATAGATGTCATTAATATAATAATTATATTGATCTATTTCTAATAATATTTGAGGAATAATAAAATCTAAAACTTTCTGATTTAATTCTTTTACTTGTTCAATAATATTATAACTTAAATTTTTAGAATATTGTAAAAAAATTCCTCTCATTATAATTTGTAATTGAGTTTCAGATTGATTACCTATTTTATGTTTACCATTACTATTTTTCCATACTAAATATCTTATACCTTGTTGTAAAGCATCAATATTATTTTGACTAAAAAATATATTAGATAATTCTGTATTTTGTATCATATGACTTATTGCCGTTTTTTGAAAATGATTACTTTTATTCACTTCATCAAATGGTGATGAATTTGTTAAATTATTAAATAATTTATTATCCATATTATTCATTTTAATATACTAATATAATTTTTTTATATATTTATATTAAAAACAATGTCATTATTAGAATCTTTTGCAAATTTCTTCTCTCCTGCCGAAGTTACATCTATTACAGAAGGTGAACATCTTAATGTTTCTGCTTCATTAGGTGAACAAATTACAAATGATATTAATTTAAATATTGATTCATATGCTCATGATTTAGCTCAACAACAATCTGCTACTTATCCTAATACTGTTATATATGGTATAACTGGTTTAAATGCTAGTCCTGAACCTGTACAAATAGGTGGAGATCCTGTATTGCCATTTGAATATTTTCATGATAATTTTATACAAGTAGGTGGCTCTAAAATTACTTCTAACAAATTAAAAAAAATTATTACCAAAAAAAAACTTGTTACATATTGTAAAAAAATGGGACTTAAATCATGTCAAAAAAATATCGATAAAATTAAATCATATATTACTGGTATCAGTCTTTATAGTGTATCTTTACTTCGTTCTTTAGTTAAAAATAAAGATAATACTATAAAAAAAACTCACTATAAACACCTAAAAAAGGCAATAAAATCAAAAAAATAAATAACAAGAAAAATTAAAATTTGATAATTATTATTTAAAAATTATTTTTATATATTATTTAGATTTTATAAATATTATGTCTGATAAAGAGGAAATCTCAAAAAAATATCAAAAACTTTCGCAAAGAGAACATGTTTTACTTAGACCTGGTATGTATATTGGATCTATTAAAGATGATGAATACGAAAATTGGATTTATAACGAAAATTTAAATAAAATTGAGAAAAAAAAAATTAATTATGTACCTGGACTTTATAAAATTTTTGACGAAATTTTAGTTAATTCTTTAGATCATATTACAAGACTTATATCACTTAAAAAAAAAAATACTAATCTTGTTAAAAATATTGATGTTATTATTAATAAAGAAAATAATAGTATAACTATTTATAATAGTGGTGATGGTATTGATATTATTAAACATGAAATTCATAATATGTATATTCCAGAAATGATATTTGGAAATCTTTTAACTAGTACAAATTATGATGATAATACTGAAAGAATTATTGGCGGAACAAACGGATTAGGTTCTAAAGCTTGTAATATATTTTCAAAGAAATTTATTATCGAGACGGTCGATGCTCAAAGAAAATTACATTATTATCAAGAATTTTCAGATAATATGACACAAAAAACTGATCCTATCATTACTAATTATTCTAAATATCCTTTTACAAAAATTACGTTTATTCCAGATTATGATAAATTAGGTATTTCTGGATTAAATAATGATATTATTTCATTATTTACTAAAAGAACATATGATATAGCTGGATTAACTAGTGAATCTATACAAGTTAGTCTAAATAATTCTAAAATAGATATTAAAAATTTTGAAAAGTATTCAGAATTATATTTAAATGATAAAAATAAAATTTACGAAAAAGTTAATAATAGATGGGAATTAATTGTAAGTCATAATGATAATGGATTTGAATGTATATCATTTGTTAATGGAATTTTTACTAATAAAGGAGGAAAACATGTTGAACATGTATTAAATAATTTGATCAAAAAACTAACTGAAGCTTTATCAAAAAAATATAAAAATGAAGTGAATTTTAAACCTCAACACATTAAGGATAATTTATTCTTATTTATTAATTCAACAATTGTTAATCCGACATTCGATAGTCAAACAAAAGATTCATTAACTACGCCTATTAAATCTTTCGGATCAAAATGTGAAATATCTCAAAAAATGATTAAAGACATTATGAATTCAGATTTAGCTGATAAGATTTATGAAACTGCAACTCTTGCAACTAGTAAAAAACTTTCAAAAACAGATGGGAAAAAACAATCTAAACTAAAAGGAATTCCTAATTTAGAAGATGCTATTTGGGCAGGTACTACAAAATCAAATCAATGTACTTTAATTCTTACAGAGGGATTATCTGCAGCATCTATGGCTATTGCAGGATTATCAGTAGTCGGAAGAGAAAAATATGGCGTATTTCCACTTAAGGGAAAAATTCTAAATACATTAGATACAAACGAACAAAAAATTGCGGATAATACAGAAATTACTGCACTTAAAAAAATTATTGGTTTAGAATCTAAAAAAAATTATAAAGATTTAAAATCACTTAGATATGGAAGTTTAATGCTATTAACTGATTCTGATGTTGATGGTTTTCATATTAAGGCTCTATTAATGAATTTATTTAATTCATTATGGCCTTCTTTAATTGTTCAAGATGGATTTTTAACATCTATGTTAACACCTATTATTAAAGTTAAAAAAGGAAAAAATGAAGTACAATTTTATAATATTAATGATTATGAAGAATGGAAAAAAAATAATGACTCTAAAGGATGGGAACTTAAATATTATAAGGGGTTAGGTACATCAACAGATAAAGAAGCTAAAGAATATTTTAAACAAATGAAACATATTACTTATACATGGGATCATGATAAATCTAAAGAAAGTTTAGATATGGCGTTTAATAAAAAAAGAGCAGATGATAGAAAACAATGGTTATATAATTACGATAAAAACATTACATTAGATTATAATGCTTCTCAAATTAATTATAGTGATTTTATAAATAAAGAACTAATTCATTTCTCTAATTATAATTTAGAAAGATCTATTCCATCTATTTGTGATGGATTAAAATTATCAACAAGAAAAATTTTATATAGTTGTTTTAAAAGAAAATTAACCAAAGAGCTTAGGGTTGCACAATTAGCAGGATATGTTAGCGAAAATTCTTGTTATCATCATGGTGAAGCTAGTCTTCAAGAAGCAATTATTGGAATGGCACAAAATTTTGTTGGATCAAATAATATTAATTTATTACAACCTATTGGACAATTTGGTACTCGTATTCATTCTAGTGGGTCAGATCATGCTTCAGCTCGTTATATTCATACAGCACTCACTCCTATTACGCAAATTATATTTAATTCAACTGATAATAATATTCTGAATTATTTAGATGAAGATGGATATAAGATTGAACCTGAATTTTATATGCCAATTATTCCTATGATTCTAGTTAATGGTGTTACGGGAATAGGAACAGGTTTTAGTTCAAGTATCCCTTGTTATAATCCAGAAGATATTGTTAAAATTATTAGATTGATGTTAGATGCTAGTACATCTGATATTGATGTAGATGAAATAAAACCTTGGTACCAAGGTTTTACTGGTAGAATCGAAAAAATTAAATCTACTTTATACAGTTTTGGTAATTATAAATTAATTTCATCTAATAAAATTGAAATTACAGAATTACCTATCGGAACTTGGACTCAAGATTATAAAGAATTTTTAGAAAAATATATGGAAAAAAATCCTAAAATATTAAGAGATTATGAAAGTCATTATACTGAATCTACTGTTAAATTTATTCTAGATTTCTATCCCGGAGAAATATCCAATAACAACCTTTTTAAATTAGATAATACAACAGGTCTTATTAAATTTGAAAAAGAATTTAAATTAGCTTCTAGTAAAAATTTATCAACATCTAATATGCATATGTACAGTGCTAAAGGAAATATTATTAAATGTAATTCAGCAACTGAAATTATAAAATTATTTTATGATTTAAGAATTGAATATTATGATAAAAGAAAAAATAATATTATAGACGAATTAAAAAAAGATATAATCTATTTAGATGCTAGAATTAAATTTATTTTAGATATTATTAATAATAAACTTCAAATATCTAATCAAAAAAAAATAGATATCGAAAATTATTTAAAACAAAATAAATATCCATTAATTGAGAATAAATATGATTATTTAATTAAAATGCCTATTTATAATTTAACCTATGAAAAAAAAGAAGAACTAGTAAAAGAATTAAATGAAAAAAATAAACTATTAGATGAATTAGAAAAGACAACACTTGAAAATATGTGGAAAAATGATCTTAATGATTTCGAAAAAAATTATAAATTATTTGTAAAAAATAAATAGCCAAAAATTAAAAATTTTATTAAATTTTAACTTCATTCTTTTTTTTGATATTCATAGAAATTATAAAAATTTTAAAATTTGAAACTTTTAAAATTATTTTAAATTTAAAAGAATTTTATATTTAAAGGATAATTTTAATAATATAAGTTAGTTATGTTTCAAAATAATTTTACCTCAGATTATAAATCTAATAAAGATATCATATTTAATGCAACAGAATATAGAATTTCTACAATTACTGCTACTGGGTGCATTAATACCGAAATTAATTTAAAACAATTATTTGATTCTATTAATGTTATTGACAAAAATGATAATAAAAATGGTATTATTTATTTAGAATATGGTAAAAATAAATTTGAATCTATTTCAAAAGGAACCAATATAAAAAAAATTGTAAAATCTAGAAAAATTAAACAAATTAAACGTTTTGATAATCAAGCTACAGCTATTATTAAAGTTTTCGATAATCAATTATATTATATTAATATGAAAATATTTAAAAATGGAAATATACAAATGACTGGTGTTAAAAATATTGATGATGGTATTATTTGTATTAAATATATTATCGATTTTATTAAAAATAATGCTTCTGAAAATAATCTTATTGCTACAGATATTAATAATATTAAACTTGATAATTATAAAATTCAATTAATTAATAGTGATTTTAAAATTAATTTCGAAATTAAAAGAGAAACTTTATATAAATTATTAATCTTTCATTATGATATGGTTTGTAGTTATGAGCCATGTATTTATCCAGGTGTTAAAATACAGTATTATTGGAATGAAAATAGAAATGGTCAATGTAATTGTGAAATTCATTGCTCGCTTAAAAAAAAAAAAAATACAGACTGTAAAAAAATTACAATAGCTGTTTTTCAATCAGGTTGTATTATTATTACTGGTTCTAATACAATAGAACAAATCAATGATGCATATGGATTTATTTGTAAAATTATTCAAGATAATTATCAAGTTCTACATAAAACACCCCTTTTAGAAATTGAGGAAGATAAAAATATTACTGAAAACGAAATTATTTATATAAAAAAAAAAAATATTATCAATCCCGAATTATTAATGAAATAAAAATATAATTTATTTAGAATGATTCTTTTTCATAGTATCATTCATATTTTTTAATGCTTTATAAATATTATTTAAATTTTTATTCATATCTTTTAATAAATTTTCGTTAGAAGATAATATTTCTGCTACATTTTTATTTTTGTGGCTTAAAAACTTTGTTAATCTAAAATATAAGGGATCTGCTGATAAAATAGCTGTCGAATCTATCGAAGAAATACTATTTATATCACTATCTAAATCGCTCTCATTTTCTGATTCTTTATATAATTTTTTGGATTGTTTTTTTAAAACTTTTTTACTACTCGATGATTCAGTATCTGATTCTGAATCAATATCTAATTCAATTGATGATTCAGTATCTGAATCCTCTGATGATTTTGATGATAAATCTGAATCTGAGTCTATTAATTTTTTTTTCCCCCCTTCTTGACTATCGATATTTAACTCTGGTTTTGGAGATATAGCCGGACAGATTTCAACAGGTTCAGTTTCTTTTATTTCTCCTGTTTTAACTAATTCTATGGAAGCTTCTTGATATGGAGGCACGGATATTTTATATTCTTTACTTCCTATTTCAGAATCTGATTTTTCTCCTTGTGAAGAAGTAGTTTCTCCTTGTGAAGAAGTAGTTTCTCCTTGTGAAGAAGTAGTTTCTCCTTGTGAAGAAGTATTTTCTCCTTGTGAAGAAGTATTTTCTCCTTGTGAAGAAGTATTTTCTCCTTGTGAAGAAGTATTTTCTCCTTGTGAAGAAGTATTTTCTCCTTGTGAAGATAATTTTACTTCTTGTGAAAAATTATCTACTTGCGAAGAAGTCATATCTGTGTTTTTTATTTGAGCTATATTTGGGGGAATAATTGTAGCATTATTAATTTTAGAATTTTTAATTAAACTATCTCCTCCTTTTTGAAAGGTTGTATTATAATTAGATGATGTATCACTATCAGAATCATAAGAAATATCTATTGTCTTGATCTGATTATTCATTACTTATATTATTTAATAAAGAATATAATATTTTTTTTTGTATAATAACACACTTAAAAATTAGTGTAAATTATCTTATATTAATATAAATATAAATTAAAATGAATTATTATAATGTAATCTTTCTTTGTATTATTTTAATTATTTTACTCTATTTTTTTATTACAAAAAATCTAGGTAATTATAAACCAGATTATATTCTTATAATTATTACTATTTTAATTTTGTCTATAACTTTTATACAAATACAAAAAAAAATTTTAGAAAATTTTGAAGCTATAGATAATAAAGTTCAGTTAGAAACAAAAGATGAGGATATTAATTATATAGATTACGAAAATATTAAATTATTAGGTAATAAATTAGTTATTTATTTATCTAGTTATTCTAAAAAATCTTATAACGAAGGTATTACTTGGAATAATTTAGCTAATAATGAAATAGTACCAAATACATTTTATTTTACTAAAGAACCTATTTTAACATCATTAAGAGAAATTAAAATGCAAGCAAATTCAATCAAAGGACCATTTTCTATGGATTTAGGTATTGATATGAGTAAGGATTTTACAGTTTTTCTCAATATTAAATTAACACAATTTACAGATACAGATAAATTACTTAAATTATTTGAATTATATGCAACAAAAGATAATATAGGTTTATATGCATCTATTATTCAAGATGATAATAAAGAATTTTTTATTAAAATATCTAGTGCTTTTTCCAACGAAATTTATTATAAATTATCAAATATTCAGTTAAGTTTGTTTGATAATAGATATCATTTAATTACTATTGTTAAAAATTCTGAATTTATCAAACTATATATTGACGATAATTTAGATAATTCTAATAATTTACCTATTTCTACTGAAATTCTTACATTTGATAATAAATTTAGTAATGCCACAACTAATATTTTGAATAATTCAAATAATAAAATTATTTACTATATAACACATTTTGGTATATATAATAAAGCACTTACTATAAATAATGCAATCCACGAAGTCAAAACGTTATATGATTATATTCAAAATATTAATTTTAAACAAAATGATATATATAGCAAATTAGTAACTGAATTTAATAATTTAAAAAAAGATATTGATTTATCAAAAGAAAACCCATTTAATAGCCAAACAATTAATAAAAAATGTAGTATGATTACAGATTGGAGCAATTTTGATAATATAATTGTTAATGCTGATGATAATTGTTTGAAATCTATTAATGATTATTGCCAAACTGATCAAAATTTTGAACAATGTAAAATATGGAATAGTTTTCAAAAATTAGTTCCATACTTTACTGAAAAAAAATCATTAGATTTAATTGATTTATCGTTTAATAATACTTATTCAAATTCAAATAATAAAATAGATATTGATAATATTGATACTAGTTATAATAAAACAGATATTGATACTAGTTATAATAAAACAGATATTGATACTAGTTATAATAAAACAGATATTAAAAACTCTGATTCTAATAAAAATTATAGTCTATCTAATATATCTAATATATTTAAGATAGATTTAAAACCAATTAAGTATGAGAATTAAAGTTACACTCTATCCAGTGGAAAATTTACATTATCTTAAATTATAAAGCCGGTTTTAAACCCCAGTAATTTGTAGGCATAATATTATTACATGGATATTTTGAATCAAGTAAGATCTGTTCTTGTGATCTAATTGGTAAATCAATGTTTTTATAAAAATTTACATTTTGTTCTTTATTTATATCACTATATCTTATATGTCTAAAAGGAATTCTGTCTTTCAAATCTATAGTTATTTTTTTTTCTATTCCATTACTATCATAATAAATAGTTAAATGTGGATATATTATTTCCGAACTTAAATCTTTATAATAAGCATTTGGTTTTATTAATTTTATACGAAATTTATTATTTTTTTTTAAATATTGATAACCATGATTTGGTGTATTATCATAGGCCTGTTTAATACTATAAAAAGGATACCCTGAACCAGCATAGCCTTCTCTAAAATCTGGAGGAGCTGGTGCAATATAATAGATTTTATTATTATCTACAATATCATTTATAAAACCATCTATTTGAATATCTTTTTCTACTTTCTTTATTTTGTCTAAATTAATAATATTATTCATTCTTTATTTATAATAAAGAATATTTATTTTCCTGTAGAAAAATTTCTACCTAATCCTAAACCCATATTGTTTGTTGTACTAAATTCGCAGAAGTTTTTATTACATTTTTGAGATTGTTGTTCTGGCAATACTGTTCCTTGTTCATTATCAGAAAAACAAGGAATACAAACCCCACCTGGTAAAGTATTTCTTTGTTGTTGCATTAATTTTTCTGCATTATTTATCATCCACATTCGTTGATCATAACTACTTCCATATTTACCTATATCATTTTGTTGCCAATACAAAGTACAATTTGGAGTCCAATTTGTAAATTGTCTACCATCTGCCATTCGATCAAAACAAGTCTCTCTAGTAGCGGGTGTTTTTGTGCATTTATCACAACTCATTTTTTATTTATATTATATATATGAAATATTTTTAATTATTAATTTAATTTAATATTCTATTTATAAGAGTTTGTTTATTTCCTGTAACTGATAACTGTTTTTTTTTTAAAATTTCTTTTAACTCATTAATAGTTTTTAAATTTAATTCTTTTATTGTATAGTGTTTTTTATTTAAATCTATATTATTATCTATATCATTATCTATATTTATAAAATTTTTATTTTTTTCTAATAAATTTTTTGTATTTTCCTCTTCTACATTTTCCTCTTCTGCATTTTCCTCTTCTACATTTTCCTCTTCTATATTTTCCTCTTCTGCATTTTCCTCATCTTCCTTATCTTCCTCATCATCTTCCTTATTATCTTCATCATCTTCTTCATCATCTTCTTCCTCATCTTCCTCATCTTCTTCATCATCTTCTTCCTCATCTTCTTCATCTTCTTCCTCATCTTCCTCATCTTCCTCATCTTCCTCATCTTCCTCATCTTCTTCATCATCTTCTTCCTCATCTTCTTCATCATCATCTTTGTCTTCCTCATTTATCATAAGCTCACTCATATGTCTTAATAATTCTTCATAATCATCTGGTTTTAATTTATCAGAATTATTCGAATTTATCTCAACATTATTTTGTGAAGGTTTTAGACATACATTTTGATTATTTTCTAAATTGGAATTTAGAGTATTTTGTAAAAAATTTACTTTGTTAAATAAATTTTCTAATGTTGATTTGTACAAATTATTTTCGCGTTTTAAAGAAAAAATATCCTTATATAAGAATGCAATACATACAAAAAAAACTATTGCTAGAAGACATAGATGAATAAATTTTACTTTAATTTTCAACATTTTTATTAACTTTATACTTATTTATATTTATTTCTTTATTTTTTAAACGAAAATTTTATTAAGAGTATTAAAATTAATTCAAATTTTTCTTTAATATTTTATTTTTAATTTTTATAGAATTATTTATTATTTTTTCATCAAAATTATTATTTTTTAAAATTTCTAATGCAATATATTGTGAAGAAATTCCTTTTTTAAGTTTATAAGGAAATATTATTTCATTATTATTACATATCGCTTCGAATTTATAATTCTTATATTTTTTCTTTTTAGATAAATTACATAAATATAAGAAATGAGTTGCAAATACTGTTAAATTTGTAGGAATTTGAGATAACATATCACATATCGAATAAGATGCAGAAACACCTTCTATTATATTAGTGCTATTAAACATTTCGTCTAGAAAAACTATTGATTTCTTAGTAGTTTTTACATCATCAATAATACTTTTAATATTAAACATTTCAGCTTGGAATAATGATTTTTGACCATTTATATCATATGTATTAATTTGTGATGCAATATATGAAAATGGAGTTAAGTTTATAGTTTCTGAAAATGATAAACATATTGATTGAGATAATATTGTATTTATCGCTAATGATTTTAAAAATGTTGACTTTCCTGCTGCATTTGGTCCAGTTATTATCATATTTCTTTTATTATTTATTATAACTGAATTAGTTATTTTATTATCTATTACTAAAGGATGATAAACGTCAATTATATGTATTTTTGATTTTTTAGTATTTAAATAATTAGGTATGCATAAATTAAACTCCTTTTGTAAACAATACAAACTAAAAACAAAATCACAACAATAAGATTGTTTTAATAAATTAATTAAATAATTTTTATTTAATTCTTTATATAATTTTAATTTATTACCAAAATTTCCTAAAAATTCAAATTTATAACTTTTATTATTTAATAAATCGTTATTATAATTATCCATCCCATTCTTAAAATTTAAATAGCTTTCAATATTTTCTGGTTTGTATAATATCTCTGATATATATTTAGTATTTTGTGTATATTCCGATAAATCATTTATTTTATTAATAATAAATTTAGATAAAGTAAAATACAGTTTTGATAAACTAAATGATGTTATTATATTTTGGAAATATACTAAAGCCGAAAAACCTATCCATAAAGTATTTAATGAAACTAATTTAGTATTTTTAGTTTTATACATTATAATTAATGTATTTATTACCTGTTTTATATAAGTTACAAAAGGAATTTTAAGATGAAATTTATATCTTATTATACAATAAGGTATTATAAAATAAGAAATTGGTGATAAAATACCTACTAAAGGAGATAAAAATATGTTATATAAATTTTTAATAGTTAAACCAATTCCAAAATTATTTAAAATAAACAATATTTTTGGAAAATATAACATTTTTTTTATTGACTCAAAATCTGATTCATTATTTTGTAAAAACCAATAAATTACAGATTCTCGTTTTTTTAAATTCACAAAACTATTAGATAATTTTTCTAATGTATTAGGATTTATACTATTACTTAGATTTAATAAAGAGTTTTTTCTATTATTCAAAATATTTATGTCATATATTGGATTTGTTATTATATAATCTAATAATTTCTTACCGCCTTTTGTAGAAGTAAAATTTATTTTATTTACAATTGTATTCTGTGATTTAGAATTATCAAATGTTTCTAATATTTCTAAATCTCTATATAAATTATTATTAAATTTGGCTTTATTTAAATCTTGTTTATATAAAGGCTCTATAATTTGTAATATTTTATTATCAGATATTAAAGATGTGTTATCTATTTCAGATTGTAAAATATTAAATTTATTATCTATATCTTTATCTTTAAAAATTTTATTTAAATAATTCATAATCAATATATGAAAAAATATAAAAAAAAAATTATAATTCTAACATACTCTATAGTTTCTTCTAATTTATACTATCTTAATTAATTTTCTGATAATTAACCAATATATTGTTATACCTAAAATCATATAAAATAAAATTTCAAAAAATTTTTCATCTAATAAACTATTTTGAGAAGGATTATAAATAAAATACATAAATTGAATTGTAAACTGAATACAAATCATACGTAATAAGTCATCAAATACTACTATATTCTCCTCACCAAAATGTTTAGATAAATTTAGTTCATATAAATGATCTACATTTTTTTCAAAAATTGACATCTTAATTATTTAATATTCTTAAAGAAAATATTTAAACAATATTAAATTTATATTTTTATAAATGGAGGAAGTTATTATTTTTAATAATCGTGTTTATTATATCAAAAAATATTTTAATGAAACTAATAATATGTTTTGGGAAAGAGCTTGGTTTATTGTTAAAAATTTAGACAATAATGATAATGAAATGATTACTAATTATTCTAAATTATGGCAATATAATAAATTTTATAATTGTATATATTCTCCGAATACTATGCAAAAAATTAAAGAATTAGAAAAAAATATATATCATTCTGATTAATCATCTATATAAGAATGTTCACTATCATATTCTTCATTCGGATCGATTAAAATATTACTAATACTATTAATATCAACTTTTATATTATTTAATATTACATTATATAAATCTACAAATTTACAATCATTTAAAAATCCATATACTCCAAACTCATTGCATAAATTATAATATAAATCTAAAATTTCATCAAAATATAAATCAAATAAATATTCTTTTTCAGTTATTAATTCGTCCATTTTATTTATTCAAAGTGTTATTTTTTGGTCCTTTATTGGGTGTACATTAATATATTAATTTTTCTTTAAATTATTTAAAATATTTAAAGAAAAAATGATTAGTTTATTTAAACATTTAAATAATTTCGTAATTTATCCTTCTAATTATGAATAATACAACAAAACAACAATTACCTTTCCCTTTTGTAGAAAATAATAAAGAAATCCCTTATAATAAATGGTTAGACAACTATAATACTGAAATCTCTCAAATGAATAACATCATTATTAATACCTTAAAAAATATTGAAAAATCTGGACATTTTAGTTTTGATTATAATAAATTAATTAAAGATTATAATAGACTATTATATCAAAAATCTTTTAATAAAAAAAAAAATTATGGAAAATAACTTTTATATTTTTTTTTATTTGCTTATTATTACTAATTTATCTATAGATTCTCTATTCTTCAATATATATTTATAAAAATCTTCTTTATTAAAATTCATATTTTGGAAATAACTATTTATTATATTTTTTAATAATTTTAAAGAAATCTGTTTCTTTTTGTTTGTATAAAATATATTATATTTTACATTACTTTCATTATCAATCATTGTCAATTTTTTCTCATTAAATAAATTATTGTATTTCTCAATTTTATTTTCTATTTCTTGTCGTCTTTTATATAATTCTGATAATTTTATATTTTCCTTTCTTATTTCATCCTCTAATAAATTCCATTGTTGGAGATACCTTTTTAGCTTTAATTTAGTATGTTCATCCATTATTATTTTTTATGATTTAAATATATTATTATTAAAATTATAAAACTTAATACACTTAGAATTAAAGTTACTATCATTAATATTGCTAATAAACAAATATAAGGATATAACTCTTTAAATAAAATATTTAACAAAGGATTTACTATATCTTGCCTTATTTTTTCTTTACTATCTGTTTTAACAAATTGCTTTATAATTTCAGTTATAAACTCATTAATTAAATTAACAAAATTATTATCAGAATTTAATACATTATTACTTTCTGACATTTTTATAAATTATATAGATATTTTTATTATTTTTGTAGATTTTGCGTACAACTACATATATATATTAAATATTAGAATTATAGAAAATTATTATGACTACTAATATTATATCTAATAAATCTACTATCATATCTGCATTTGATATTAATGATTTACAATTAGTTAAACCTATATTATATAATGATCAAATTCAATGTAAATTTAAAAATAAACCTATTATTACTATTAATAATGCTACTTTAATTAAAAATAAAAATAATAGTAAAAATATTTATAATCTTAATTGTATAGCAAATTTAGAATTACAAAATTTTTTATTAACATTACAAAATAAATTAGAAGATTTATTTAGTCAATTTTTAGACCAAGATAATTCTCCAAATATTGAACCATTAATTAGATTTAATTCTAACTCACAAATTATATTTAAAATTTATTTTAATAAATTATTAAAACTAGTAGAAGATTTAGACTTTAATAATAAATATAATTTATATCTTGAATTATATTCTATTATTCAAGATGGTAATAATATAAAGATTATATGGAAATTAAAATCTTTAGAAGTTATAGAAATTTCTCAAGAACAACTTATAGCTCAAGAAGATATAGATATTTTAAATCATAAAATTTTTGAAATTAGAAATGATATTATTAGTAAATCTCATTTTGAATTAAACACTATTAAAGAAAAATTTAATAAATTAGAAAAAATATATAATCAAATGCTTAGCGAAAATAATATAGATAATTTAAAAAATTTACGACAACAATTTATACATTAAATATTCAATTTTTTTCAAAAATATTTTTTGTTATATTAATATAAAATAAATATAAGATGAACTTTTTTGGCAAAAGTGCTATTAATAAAATTTTAGTTATTGTCCTAGCTGGTGCTGTTTTATATTGGATAGTACAAAATTATAATTCTAAAAAGCAAAAAAATCTTACAGAACAATTCGAAGCTAACTCTGAATTATTAGCTAATCCCACTCCTGAAGTTGGACCCTCTGAAGAAGAAAAAAATGAAACTTATAAACCTATTGACTTCGAAACTCAACAATACCCTAATGATTGCTTCCCTAAAGATAAACTTACCGCTGAAGATCTTCTTCCCAAAGATGCCGTAGATAATACTTGGGCTAAAGTCAATGTTGCCGGTCAAGGTGATGTTAAAGATCAAAACTTTTTAAATGCTGGTTACTTATACGGTATTAATACTCAAGGTTCTTCCCTTCGCAATGCCAACCTACAACTTAGATCAGAACCTCCTAATAAACAAGACGTTGTATCACCGTGGTTAAACAGTACCATTAGTAGTGATCTTAGTAGAAGACCATTGGAAATAGGAGAATCATCTACTTGTATGTAATTTAATATTCCTTAATTAATAGGAATATATTAAATTACATTTAAATTAGCATAGTCTCCATATAATTCTTTGGCTTTATTATTATATGCTTTTGCAGCTTCTAATTCTGTATCAAATCTTCCTACATGATAACTTTTACTATCTTTATTAATACGTACTGCCCATTTATTTTTTGACTTATCATGGGATACACCTAAATATTTACTAGAAGTCCCTTTTCTTTTACTTGTATTATGATTATTATATACACTTGAAACTATTCTTAAATTATTTTTTCTATTATCATATGTCTTATTATTTATATGATCTATAATTTCTTTATCTTTAGCGTTCATAATATATCTGTGCATCAAGCCTATTTTTGTATTAGTTGCATAATCTGCACCATTTAAATACCAATTAATTTTATTAAGATCATAATATAATTCATCATCAACAAATATATCTACTTTATCATTAGAATTTGGATAATTAACTTGAATTATTGCAATACCATCTTTATTTCTTTTAATAGGTTGTTGTAAATAATGAAATTCTTCCATTAACAAAATATAATTTACTTTTGTATTCAGAATTTGTAAATCTTTTAAGGCTTCGTCTAATGTATCTCTTCTAGTTCCTAAATAATTAATATTTTTATATGTTCTTTTTGCTATATATTTATTTTTATCAAATTTAATATTTCTTGGTAAATCTCTCTTATCTCTTTTAACTACTAATTCTTCTAAATTAATATTTATTATATCTTCATAATTAACTAATTTGTTATTTAATGCATCTTTTCCAAAAACTTTATATGTGTATTTATCATATGTAATAGCAGCATCAAGTTCATTCTCATAACTTCCTAAATTTTTACCTTGACATAATGCTCTATATTTACTTAAATCTTTACGAAATGTAACACCAATATATTTAGAAGATGTTTTCTTATTTTTTTTACTAGCATTTTGTGCATTAATACTTGCAGATACTTCTCGTAAATTTTCTTTTCTATTATCTAAACGATCTTGATTTTTATGATCTATTACATTTTTACCATCCGGTTTTTTAAATACAAAATGATGTAGTTTAATTGATTTTTTACCATTAATATTAACAGATCCTTGTGCATATCCCTTTGATAAACACCACCTATATTGATTCACTTTCTCATAATCATCCTCATCTACTAAAGTATAATCTATAACTTTTCCTTCTTTATTTCTCAAAGGAATTCTATACGGAGAATTATTATATTTGTTTTCCAATGCCAAATCTTGACCATTTTCTTCCAACATTTTATAATAATTTTTTCATTATTTCATTTCAAATTTTCTTTTTATTTTAAAATATAAATTTTTATTTATAGTAAAATATTTTAGAAATTGTAAAATTAAGACCTATAAAGTAAAAATATACAGAAAAATAATTTCAAATTTCTCTCAAAGTATAATCTAAATTATCAATAGTATCAAGTAATTCAATAATATTAAAAATATTATTAGTTTTCTTTATATTATTAATTTTAAGTAAAATTTCAGTCTTATCTAATCTAATATTATTAAACACTTTATCAAATAAATTTTCAATATTTTCAAAAAAATTTTTAATGAAATCAGTTTCAGTAAATATTTTAAACGGTGTGGAATTATATACATTATCAATACTTTTATCAAAATCAATAATAACTACTTGTAATCCTTTTGATTGTATAGATATAGTTTTGTCTTCGATTTGATATTCAATTATCTCTTTTGTAGTTTTTTTCATTAAAAAATTATCGAAATGATTATCAATATGTATAAATTTAGAAGTAACAAAACCTGCTAAATAACTTAATAATATTTGCTTTAATAAAGATCTTAGTTTTAATTTATCTTCTATTGTATCTTTCCATTCTTTTTGTTTCATTGATTTTGATTTAATAAATGGCATTACAATAACATTATATAACAAACCAGTATCTTTATTAGCAGAACAAATACCTTCAATATTTGTCAATTCTGTAACTTTAACATTATTTTCATAGTTATTGCGTTCTCGAATAATTTTACCATATGTATTTGTATTATATTTTTCTTCTATTTTTTTTATAATTTTAGCTTTGGTATCATCAAAACATTTAAATAATGTATTATAAGAAATAAATCCAGGAATATTTTTAATTTTCTGATTAATATAATAATCTCGTTCTATAATCATAGAATTTGTTGACATTTTAATTATAATATGTGGTCTATTATGAACATTACCATTTACTAAATTATCTCTAAGTGCTGCACTTATTACAAACATTTCTTGTGTAAAAAATTTATAATTATCAATTAAATATTTATCATAATTTTTTATATTTTCTAATAAACTTTGAGAATTTAAACTATTAATATGGTATTTAACAGTATTATTATCAATATTTGGATTTATATGTTCTCTATTTTTTTCAAGTATACTTATATTAATTGAATTATTACTATTCATTTTGTACTTTTGAATTATATAATTTTATTATATTTATTTGTCTTTATATACTATTTTACTTTTAATTTATTTTGCATTAATAGTATAAACTTCTTTCAAATAATAATTATTCATTAAATTCTATGCAAATTTTATTTGAAATATATTTTGATTTTTATCTACTTTTATATTAATAAGAAATTCTATTTATGGATACTGTTACAAATAATCCGCCTTATAAAAGACATAGTAATTTTATAAATAATCATAGGAGATCTAAGAGACAAAAACGTTATCCATTCACACCTGGTGATAAAATAGCCAGACAAACAACACCTTCTTCATTAGCAAATACTATAAGTCATTCTGATAAAACAGATGTACAAACATTAAATAATAGAAAAAAAAAAAGACCTAGAATACAAGAAGCATCTAGACAACAAGAAGCATCTAGAAAATCTGAAGCAGCCAGTAAGACTCACATGGAAGTAGCTTCTAATAGTAGATCTAGACAACTAGGAGAAGCATCTAGAAAATCCGAAGCAGCTAGTAAGACTCGCATGCAAGTAGCTTCCGATAGTAGATCTAGACAACTAGGAGAAGCATCTAGAAAATCTGAAGTAGCTAGTAAAAATCTAATGGAACAAGTATCTTCAAGTAGTGGTTCTAGTAAAGGCTCTCGTAATTATGTTATACCTAAAACTTATAGAACTGGTTATAGAAGTCAACAAGAAGCTTCTAGTAATTATCGTATACCAGAAGCTCCTAACAGTGGTTATGAACCAAATTCTCTTAGTCATAATTTAGAAAATTCTTACGAAGTATCTGCAACAAATAATTCCCCATCAGCTAATAAACTTTACAAAAAAAAATATGGTTATTTACTGAGTGCTACTTCATTTTATGAAGATTTACTTTTAAATAATATGTATAGTGATGATATAATAAATATTACTAATAATAGTCATTATAGATCTAGTAAAAGTCGCTCTAATTTTAGTAAAAGTCATAAAGGAGGAGAAAATTCAAGACTAAGTGGATCACAAAAACTACATAGTCTTGATAAAAAATCTATTACTAATGCACTTAATAAACAATTATTTAATGATTTATTAAATTTTGCAGATAATTGTCACGATTTTTGTAGTAGTAGAGGAAAGGATTTAAAAGATATTAAACAAAATTATAGTAGTAACAAAGAATGGATCCAATCTTATCATGAATCAAAAATAACAAATCAAAATATAAATAGAAATTCTAATATAAAAGAATATTATAATATAATTAATGAAGGAGGTACTGGTTTCGAAGCAACATTTTTATTGAAATTAATTTATGATAAAGTTCATGAAGCTTCACATATTAGAGAATCTTTGATATATTTTAATAAAACCGATAAAGATATATATAAAAATATAGCAAATAAAATTCGTGAATATTATCCTAAATCTAATAATAATAATTTGTATTATATATATGATATGTCTACAAGTATTGATGAAAAAAATATGCAAAAAGCTTTAACAGAGAAAGAAATAAAAAGGGCTGACTGTTTTGCTAAATTATGGGATCCAGCATCGTGTTTTAAAATAAATGCTGATGGTAAATCAATTGATAAAATTATTGGCAATGATATAAATAAAAAAATATATCAATCCGAATTAAGTTTATCCAACAATTATATACAAATAAATAAAAGTTCTGATAAAAATAACGAAATTAAATTAACATTTATTAATAATAATAGTCCTCCAATTGAATTATTATTAAAAAAAGGATTTAGTGTTAAAGCGTTATCTTTAATTGCTAGAAAACTTTATTATAAATTAAATGAAAAAAATGATAGTAAAGCTAGTGAAGTATCTTTAAAAGACTCATCATTATATTTATATGATAAATTTTTGGCTTTTATAGAGAATAATACATTTAAAGACTTATCACCAGATAAAAAATTTGAACTTTTATTTAAAATAATTCTTGATATGAAAAGAACAGGAGATCATGGACTTGTAAAAACTGTTAAATTAGTTAATGAATCTTCTGTTAATGCAAATAACTCAATCACAAAAGCTTTTTTATTAACAGAAGATTCATTATGTGCAACAAAAGCTTATTTAGAAGGTGTTCCTTGTTTATTTTCATCATATGATTTTGAAAAAGATAAAAATACATTCAAAGAATTAACTAAAAAAACTATTCAAAATATAAAACATTCTTCTTCAATGTCCTTTTATACTATAACTAAATTTGATATTAAACCTTCTATAATACCTATATTTATTAAATTCAATGATATTCAATTAGATATGTTTGAGTCAAATAAACATTATCAAAATATAATATTTTTTTGTTTAAAATATTTCAATTCTAATTCTATACTAAATATATCTCATAATACATCTAATAATGAAGAAGAAAAACTTAAATTTATAGATATATTTAAAAAATATATCAACCAAAATTTAAACGAAAAAATAAAAGATACAGAATACAAAACATTTGAAGAAAATATTGGGGAAAAAAATTATATTTATCTATCTCTTTTAGATTTATTAGATACAATTTTCAAATTAAAATTCTTTAATGATCATTACACAAATAAAATTATTAATTTTAATAAAACTAATATAGCTTATAAAAAAATTATTAAAGATGTAAAAGATTTAAATCAATCAAAAAAAGATTTGCAAAATCAAATTAATACAAAATTACAATTTATTAAAGATAAAAATCCATCTGATAGAAAAGTAACAATGGTTATAAAAGAAATAAAAAAAAATCAAGAAGAATTAGAAAATATTAGTTTGAAAATTAATTCATGTAAACAAAAAATATCTACTAATGCTAAAGATTATATTAAAAAAGAAATACATGAAAAATTAAATAAAAATATATTTGAATCTTTATCAAATTGTAATTTAGAACAATATATCGAAATTATTCAAAAATATATAAATGATAAATTTTCTGATTATACTAAAATTATAAATGAACAAAGAATTCTTAAAGATTTTAATAAAATAATAATAAATAATTAATATTTTATCACTAAAAACTAATAATTTTTAATTTTATAATATATTTATATTATAAATTATTAAATGAATAAAAATATTATACATGATACAAATAAAATAACTAAAAAACGAAAAGATATCTTAATTAAAACAAATAAGGATAAAAATATTACTAGTAAAAATACACAAAAACAACTATTAAAAAAACCTTTAGATAAAAATAAAAAGACTCTTACAAATAAATCAAGTCTATCCAATAATAAAACAATAAATTCAAAAATATTAAATAATGTAAAGGGAGGAGCAGGAGAAAATAATAATAGAAAAAACTCTAATCAATCAATTAAAGAACAAAAAGCCTCTAATACTACAAATTCATATCAACCAACTACACTAAGATTTAGAGGAATGGAATTAAATAGAACAAGAGGAATGGAATCATATAGAACAAGAGGAATGGAATCATATAGAACAAGAGGAATGGAATCATATAGAACAAGAGGAATGAGTAGACCAATAGAATTAAATAGAACAAGAGGAATGTTTACCGTTGGACAACCAGAAAGTAGCTTATTTATAAGAAGAGACTCAATTAATAAAAATAATGTTCTTAGTAAAAATTTAACAAATAGATCCTCATCAATAAAATTACAAAATATCGAAAATAATGAAGATTTTAGAAATACACTTGGAGAGCCTGGTTTATTACAAAATTTAGCACTTCAAAATGCTAAATCAAAGAATATAGAAAAAAAAAATAAAAATTTTAGAAATTCACTTGGAGAACCTGGATTATTACAAAATTTAGCAGTTCAAAATGCTAAATCAAAGAATATAGAAAAAAAAAATAAAAATTTTAGAAATGCACTGGGAGAACCTGGTTTATTACAAAATTTAGCTCTTCAAAATTCTTATAATAATGATCAGCAATTATTAATTGATTCTTCAATTAGCATAGGTACATTTTTTGAAAATTTAATATTAGATGAAATAATTAATGATATTTCGAATGAAGAAAATATATATGGTAATCTAAGAGGAGGTACCAATTTTAATAAAGATAATTTAAATAAAAAAAAATCAACAGTAAAACATACATTAATACAAAAAAAACCAAAAAAAATCCCATATAGTAATAAATATGTTATAAATGAATGTATAAATAGTATAGTCGATAATAATTGGCTATCATCATTTAAAAATACTAACTTTTATAATACTAAAATTAAAAGTAATGCTTCATCTTCAAATGATTTTAATGACAATATTGATAGAGATACAGTTAAAAACTTATTAAATTATGCTGATACTTTACATGATTTTAATAAGACAAAATTTAATAATTTATTAAAAAATTATAATTTAAATTTCAATAAGGATGATACAAAAAATCTTACTAAACATTGGATTAGAAAATGTTATTCTGAAAAAAATTTTGATATATTTAATAATCCTATATTTAATATATTTAATGAAAATCCGCATATCGAATCAAGAATTTTACAATATATTTTTATTACAATAGCAAATAAAAATAAAATATTATTATTTGAATCTAATCTAGATAATAAAAATGAAATTTCCGAATATATTTTAAAAACACTTAAACATATACACAAAAAGAATCAAGGACAATTATATGCTATTTTGGATACAACTAACTTTTCTATTAATAATAAAGTATATGATAATTTAGCCATTCCTTTTGCTAAATTATGGGATCCTGCACCTACTAGTTCTCTATCTATATCCTTTTCAAAAGGAGCAAATATTGATAAAATAATAACTAATAATAATCAAGATACATTATATAATATTTTATACAAAGATATTTTTAACTTAATTGAACAAGATACTATTAAAATTGATAAAAGTAAAAAAAGAAATAATCCAAAAATTATCTTTGATAAAGCTCCATTTTTGTCTGTGGAATTATATAATGGAGGATTAGGAATTGATCAATTAATTAAAATATCAAATAATTTTATTAAAATTCTTAAAAAAGGTATTAATTCTAAATTATTCTCTAATAATTTATCTGATAATAAAGATACCATAAATGAAAGAGTCTGTAAGTCACTGTTTTATTATAGTTTAATTAAAATATATAACTTACAAGATATAATTAATACTAAAGTAGATAACAAAGAAAAAGAAACATTTTTAAAAAATTTTTGGAATAGACAAATTTTAGAATATTATCTGGGAGAAAATAAGCAAATTTTAATGACTGAATGTTTCAAAATGATACCATTTGATCTTAATAATTATGAATTTAAGATTGAAAGTTTTAGTAAGGAAGATTTTGATAATAAACGTTTACAATTAATTATCTATATTTTTTCAGTAATATTTGATTTTAAACGTTCAGGAGATAATGGAATTATTAAAACAATTAAATTATTTAATACAAAATCTAGATTATCTAAAAGTTTTTTAATTACAAAGGATTTATTAAATATTGCATTTGCAATTTTCGATGAAGTTCCAGTTTTATGTGAATGGAAAAATGATGTCATATTTTATCCTATTAATTTAAATTATGATTCTATTATATTACAGTCAGATTTTCTTTATAAATGTAAAATTTTATCAGTTTTAAAATTGGAAGAATTTAAGGGAAAAAATCAATATCAACAAAATTATGAGAAATACTATCATTTTATAAATAATATTAATAATATAGAACCATTAATAGTATTTATTATTATGAATATTAATGCTTTATTAAATAATAAACAAAATTCTAGTTTCCCTTTTAATGAACATTTATCAAATTTTCTTTTTAGTATATATAATTCAAATGATATTACAATAAATGCTTATTATTCTTTATATTGTAGGTTTAATGAAAATACACCAAATACAGAAGAAACCCTTATTTTATTAGATCTAATAGACATTATTTTAAAATTAACAATTAGAGACGACTATCATAAAAATAAAGTCAATAAAATATGTAAAAACAAAAAACAAAATTGTTTTAATTCTATATATACCAAATATATTACAGAATTAAAATTAATGTTTCAACTTAAAATGCAAATAATAAAACAAAAATATAATAATGAAATTATTAACAATATACATTCATTTATAAATAAAAAATACGATGATTTAATTAAAAATAATACCAAACAAAATAGTATGAACACATCAGATTAAATATTAAATTACACAAGGAGCTGGATTTTTATTACAAGATACATTATTAAATCCAATTATTCCTTTCAAGTATAAAAAGAATTTTTAAAACTACTAATTTTTAAATTTATAATATTTTAGTATAATAAATTATTTAATGAATAAAAATATTATAAATGATACAAACAAAATAAGCAAAAAACAAAAAGATACCTTAATTAAAAATAATAAAATATTAATTAAAACAAACAAGTCTTTAGAAAAAAATATTAAAGAAAATAAAACTATAAAAAAAAAAGAAAAATCCAAAAATGTATCAATTAAAGCACTTATTAATAAAGATAATTTGATGAACGACAAACTAAAAAAAAATAATTCCAAAATATTTAATAATATAAAGGGGGGAGCAGGAGAAAATAATAACAGGAAAATTGACACTCAAAAACCAATTAGATTTAGAGGAATGACAAGACATAGGCCAGAAAGAGTTCTATTTGAAAGAAATGGTCCTAATATAAAAAAAAAATTTGGAAATACACTTGGAGAGCCTAGATTATTACAAAATAATGATAATCTTAAAAATGCACTGGGAGAACCTGGTTTATTACAAAATTTAGCACTTCAAAATGCTAACTCAAAGAATATAGAAAAAAAAAATAAACGTTTTAGAAATGCACTTGGAAAACCAGGTTTATTACAAAATTTAGCACTTCAAAATGCTAACGCAAAGAATATAGAAAAAAAAAATAATAATAGAAATAATATAAATCAATCTCAAAAACCAAATTCATCTAATAATACAAAAAAGGATATTTTACAAAATAATTCAAAAAATAATAGAGAATTAACAGACAAACATTTGATAAGTTTTAATAGCTTTTTTGAAAATTTAATATTAGAATATGTTATTAATAATTCTCTTAACAAAAAAAAACAAAAAGGAGGAAGATGTGGCGGTATACCCAATATTGATCCTACAAAAGCAACAATACAAAATAATTGTTGTTTTGGAAATTATATAAAAACATTTTTAAACTTAAATGATATTCTACCACAACGCAACGGTGATATTAGCATTCATAAAGAACATTTTCAACAAAATAATAGTGAAGTTTCTCAATTATTTACTGATTTTCTAAATTATGCAGATACAATCCATGATTTTATGAATAATTCTGAGAGTAACTTAAAAAATGTTTTAAATTACTATCAACTTAATTGTTCGAATTTAATTAGTAGTGGTCTATTAGGACGAGGTATTGATCAGAATAATGCAACTAAATTATGGATTGATAAATGTTATTTAGATAAAGAACAAAACCTAGAAAATTATATTACCTCAACTAAGGTAGAGGAATTACAAATATTATCTTTTGTATGTGAATTAGAGGCATATAGATTATACATTGTACCATATCAAAAAGAACTAATAAATTTAACAGAAACTTTTGATATGCTGGATAAAGATTCTGAGCCTAAGCAAAAAAGTAGATTTATTTATGATACTTTTGACAGGAAAACAGCATCCGATGATAAAGCAACAGAAGAATTAAATGAAGACCGAAAAATAGTACCTCTTGCAAATTTATGGGATCCTAATCGTTCATCACCAAAATACAGAAATGAGGAGGGAGTAAAGATTGATACAAATATACTAAGCGATATTAATAATGATTTTACATTATATAATTCTGTATTTTATTTATTAGATAATGAAAAAATAAAGATAAAAATAAATCATTATAATCCGGAAAAACAAATTATTGTAGAACTTCTAATGAATAATTCCCGTAATAATTCTATATGTTTTGAATTAGAAAAAGGTTTGAGTATAAAAGAGTTAGTTTTAATAACATCTAATTTATTAGATATTTTATTAAAATCACTCACAGAGGATCGCAGAGATGATGATACTCCTTTTAGTTGGAATGTGACGTATAATATAGAAAAATATTTATTTGTATATATAATAAAGCATTATTTTAATCTACCATACGGTTTCCCCCAAAAACCATATATAAAATATTATGAAAAACCTCATATAGATTATATTTATAATGAATTTATAGAATATTATTACAATAAAATCCCAGATTTCGTAAACAGATCTAATAACGAAACTATAAAAGAAGAATTAGACATAGCTATTGTTGAATTAATACCTAAAATTTTATCAATTATCTTTGATTTTAAAAGATCAGGTGATCACGGTTTAATTAAAACAGTAGAAATATGTAATAGATATGAAAATATAGAAGCGTATAATAGCTTACAAAACAAACCATCACGATATGAAGTACGAGAAGAATCAAAAAAAAAAAACATAAAGTCTAAAATTTATTTAGTAACAGGTGATAAATTATGTGCAACAAAAGCATTAATTTCTTATGCACCTTGTATATTCATAAAAAAACGTGATTTTTTTGGTATTAAAGCACCAATAGCAATTTTTAACCCACCTTATATAGGACAACAACTAGGTGGTGATAATAATATAGTTGATTTTGATTTCAAATGTCATATTACACCAGTATTAAATTTAATTAAATCTGATTATTTAACAAAATTATGTAAAAATAAATTCGAAAATTTAGAAAAAAATATTATAAATAATGCTTATAAAAATATAATATTATTTATTATTCTAAATCTAAATTTATTTGTTTCCAAATCTTATTCTGAATTTTCTATAGAATATATTATAAGCAAACTTGAGAAATTTATTAAAAGTAATCAGTTTCTAAATATTAACGATAAAAATATTGAATATATAAAAAAAAAAATTAATAGTAAAGTTTATATATATTTAAAATTTCTAGATTTAATAGATATTTTCTTTAAATTAACTATAAATAATAATTATTATATGAATAATATAAATACTTTAAATATAAATACTTTAAATTCAAATAATTCGAATAATTCAAATAATTCAAATAAATTAATTAGACAAAATATTTACGAAACTTATATTTCTGAATTAAAAAAAACATTAAAAATTTATAAAATAGATATATTAAAGCAAAAGGAATATAAATATATTTTTGAAGATCCAAAAATAAAAAAAATATTAAATTTGGATTTAATTCATGAATTTTTAGATAATAAATACAATGAGTTGATTAAAAATAGTAAAAATACTATATAAAATAGTATGAACACATCAGATTAAACATTAATTACACAAGGAGCTGGATTTTTTTCACAAGATACATTATTAAATTCTATTATTCCCTTATAACAACAATCTTTTTCACCACCTGGTCTAGATTCACAACCAGGATTTCCGCATTCTTTACAAGATAAAGGACAACATACTTTACCGTTTAGATGCATTAAAGAATTTTTACATTTGGGTCCAGCTGGTAATATTGTTGGTTTATGTGTTTGTTTAGGAATAGTTGGTTTAGGATCTGTTGGTTTGTGAGTTGGTTTAGGAGTAGTTGGTTCTGGTGTAGGACACTTAATAAATTTCCATTTAATAGGCCACATTGCATCAGAATATATATTCTTAGCATTTATTGCCACATCTCCATAATATAATCCCCTATAAACATTTGTTATAACTCCATTAAATTTAGTTTTTTTTTTATTAAAAGATATTTCTCCTCTTATACAAGCACCACATATAGCACCCTTAAAAAATAAATAAGGACTTACTGCTACTCTCATATAATCTTGTGGAATATCCTTAATTAATACACATTTTTCTTTATGAACAGGAGTATAATAAAATACTTTTCCATAACTATATGATTCGGTTTCTTGTGCTAAAACTAAAGGATTCAATACTAACAAAATACCACAATAAAATAAGCTTAATAATTTTGAAAATTTAATCATTTATTATTGTTATAATTAACTATCAAAATAATTATTTTACTAAATTTTAATTAATATAAAAATTCGTTTCTAACAATTTAAAATAATTTAAAGACAAATTTTTAATAAAAATTAAAATGACATTTCCTCTTAATGATAAGACTAATAATGATATTAAAAATATAATTAATAAAAATAAAACAGATTTAAATACTCTTTCTAATAAAAAAAAAACAATACAAAATCAACTTTTATTGAATTCTTTAGTTAAATTCTATAAAAAGAAAGCAAATGCTAAAATAATAATGAATATTGTAAATGGAGAATCTAATATTTCTTTAAGATTAATAGACTGGTTTGTTACTAATTTTTCTAAGAAACAAAGTATATATATTTACAAAAATAAAGATAAACATAAAGAACAAATTAATGTTTATACTGATTATAGATCTCAATTAAAAGCTTATTCTAAACAATTATTTGACCCTTTTAGAAGAAGAGAAAGAATTAATTTCTATTTTGATGAAACTACATGGTTACAAACCACCAGCGGACAATTAAATTTCTTTAGATGGGCTATCGAAAATAATATTTTAAAATATATAGAAGAACATTTAGAAGAAATCGAAAAAGATATGATTCAATCTCAAAAATTAAATCAAGAAAAAAAAAAGGATAAAAATAATTTGAAAATTAAAATCACTAAAAATGAAAATGGAAAAGAAATTATAATTAGTAGAAAAAAAAGAAATGAATTATCTAAATCAATTTCTAAAAAAATAATTTATAATAACAGTAAAAGAACTATTTTCTTTGACTAAAAATTTACTCTAAAATATTCTTAATTTTGTCATTAAACTCTTCGATTGTCGAATTATTACTAATTACATAATCAACGTCGATTTTATTAAATTCTGATTCAGAAATATGCATATCTGTTTTATCAATATTATCATTATCGATTCTTATTACAATCATGTCATCTTTCATATAGTCCTTTAACATATCATATTCGTGATAAAATCTTAAATCTGAAACAACTGTATAGTTTGTTTTATCTAAATTTTTTTTAAAACGAGTTATCCAAAATAATCTACCAATATGAGGCATATATTCACTTAATTTATATTGAAACAATTCTGTCCCTATTGTTTGCATTAAAAATCTTGGACTAACACCCCATTCACTATTAATTTCTTCTTTATTAATTTCTACATCATCATCATTTAATAAAAATAAATATTTAACTAAATCTTTAATTGGGGAAGCAATTTTTTTATGTTCATATCCATATTGTTCACTAATAAAATGAGCGGCTGTATCCTTTCCACTCCTTTTATAACCACATAAACAAATTAATTTTGGGCGGGTATTCATTTTATTTTATTATTATTTTTATATCTAAATTATATCAAATTTTATAATTTTTAAGTAATTTAATAATGGAAGGATTTTGTATTAATTTTATATTTTTTTTACAATCTAAATATATACATTTATAAAATTCAAAATTCTGACAATATATTAAATTATTCATTTTATTATAATCTTCTGAACATTTTTTTCTATATTTTTTAGCAATATATTTATCTTTTAATAGAGGAAATTCTAAAATATCAAATATTATTTTTTTTCGCTTATAAGATAAATGTTTTCGTCTTATTCCAGGAATATGTTCTAATTTTTGATCATTTTCAGTAATAAATATTGATTTTTGATATTTTTCTATGTAATATTTTCTAAAAAAATTTTTTATTATATATAATTTTCTTTTGAATTCATCGAATTCAAAATAAGTTTTTAATTTTTCAAATAATTCTTCTTTGTGTCTTTCTAATAAAAATTTTTTATGTTGTTCTTCTCTTAAAAGTTTTAATTCGTTCATTAATTTATTTTAGTAATTAAATTTTAAATAATTTTTGTTTTGTAAATAAAATAAGTTAATATAATAAATATGTCTGATTCAAAAAAATATAAATCAAAATCAAATTTTAACACAAACAAAACAAATAATGATTTAAATCCATATCATATAACCGAATCCGAGAAAAAAAAAATGGAAAAAAAAAATTATGCTTCTACATATGGAGAACTAACTTCTAAAGGACTTAAACAAATGTTAAAGTATGTTGATACAACAGAAAATAAAGTATTTGCTGATTTAGGTTCTGGTTCTGGTAATGTTGTTATTAATGCTATTAAATCCTTTCCAAAACTAAAAAAAAGTATAGGTATAGAATTTAGTAAACATAGACATACAGTTGCTCTAAATAATTTTAATAAACTAACAGAACCAGAGAAAAAAAAAATTAAATTATATAATGATGATTTATTTAATAAATCTGTAAAAACTTTCGATATTATGTACATTAGTAATTTATGTTTTACTGAAGAAACAAACAAAAAATTAGCAATTAAATTAAATAAAGAAGTTAAACCAAATACTAATATTTTTTGTTCTAAACCAATTAATTTAAAAAATAGTTCTTCTAAATATATTACTGTTGAACAAAGTTGGAATCCAACATCCTCTATTTTATTCTATAAAATTAAAGATAAAGAAATTAAAAAAATAAAATTTGATAATACTTAAACTCAATTAATATAATTATATTTATGATTAATTTTTAATTATGGAAAGTAAAATTACCGAAAATGTAGAAAATTTAAGTAATAGTAGTTTAGAAGAAGAATTGCCTTATAATGAATTAAATGTTATTATTACCGATAAGCAAATTTCTGATTTACTAACTAAATTTGGAATAACCTTGAAATATTGTAATTCAAATTATTATAGAAATGCATTTGTACATAAATCTTATTGTACTAGAAAAAACGAAAATGTTATAAACGGTAACATTAACTGTTCTGAAACTTGTGTTCCATTACAAGAAAAAAGTAATGAACGTCTAGAATTTCTAGGAGATTCTATTCTAGGATCAGTTATTGCTAATTATTTATATGAAAGATATCCTACCGAAAACGAAGGATTTCTTACTAAAATGAGAACTAAAATTGTTAATGGTAATATGTTAGCTTTTTTATCAAAAGAAATTGGATTAAATAATTATATTCTTATTTCTAAACAAATAGAAAGTAATGATGGAAGAAATAATAGTAATATTTTAGAAGATGCATTCGAAGCATTTATTGGAGCTATCTTTATTGATTTTAATAATAAAACTATTAATAGCAAAAAAATTGAGAATTTGATTGGATTAGGATACCAAATTGCAGCAAAATGGATTATAAATGTAGTTGAAACTTATATAGATTTTGCAGATTTAGTTGTAAGTAATCAAAATTATAAAGATACACTTATTAAACATTACCAACATTCTAATAGTGAAATACCTAAATTTGAAGAAGTAGATATTCTTGTTAAAAATAACAAAAAAATATTTATTGTTGCTGTTAAAACTAATTCATTAACTATTGGTATTGGTAAAGCAGAAACTAAAAAGAAAAGTGAACAACTTGCTGCTAAACATGCACTTAAATATTTGGGTTTATTATAAATTAATCTTCAAAATATTCTAGTTCATTATTCGAAAAGAGTACACGGAGTTTAGATTTCTTAGTTACAGAGTGTGTTGGTGCATGTGTTGGTGCAACTGATGGTGCATGTGTTGGAGAATGGGTTGGTTTAATTGTTGTAGAACAAGGAGTTGGTTGTACTGTTGTAGGACAAGGAGTCGGGATTTCATTATCCCAACCAAAAATATTACTAATAATGCAACTCATGCTAAATGTTAGAAGAAGAATATTTAGCTGCATTTTCTTTATTTTTTCTTTTTTAGACAATAAATTTCTTTTATTGAACGATTTTCAATTTTTATTCTTTTCTCTTTTAATTATACATATTTTAATTAATGTCTATTAATTACACTATTTACTACATACTTGTGTAGCATCTTCTTTATAAGTAAACTTTGGAAGTATACTACCAACCTCTGTATTTTCTGCATCTGATAATAAAGTTCCTATTAAAGAACTCTGATCTATTAAAGGGTTTGCTGAATATTCTGCACCATAACAAACTGGTTGAGTTAATTCTGGTGTCATCCATTTAAATTCAGGGTATAATTTGCCCATATTATCAGCATTAGTATATTTAGTTTGTTTACATTTATATTTTAATTCATCGAAATTTCTTTGTTGTTCATATTTAGCTAAACTTTTTCTCTTTGACATATTGCAAAAAGTTGTATTGCTATTAGCATCTTTTTTACATACATTTCTTTGTTGCATATTTATATTATCAGCTGTTATACTATCTGTTGATTCTGTTATACCAGAATTTATTAACTTAGACGCATTATCAATCATATCTTGTTGATTTTCACTATCACCATAAAAATTAAATATATTTGGTCTCTGTATTATATATGATGCCTTTCCATTTTTAACTTCAATAGCATCTTCATCCATTATGTCTTTACTATTTGAAGTTTGTTTATTTTTTTTGTCTTTTTTAGTTGGTGGTACAGTTCCTTCATCTATAGATAAATTCGACATTGATTTATTAGATTCTTTTAATAATTCATCATTTGTTTCTTTAATTAAATCATTGTGTATCTTATAATCTGGTAAATTCATCATATATTTTCGTAGTTCTTCTTTATTATAATCTAATTCCATATACTTTTTAGTAAAATATTTTAATGTTACATCATCTGGATTTTTATTAAATAACCCACTATAAATATCTATTACTTCAGTATCTATTTGTTGTTGATTTAAACTATTTGCTGCCTCATTATTAGTTAAATTATTTGCAATCTTTTCTGTTCTCTTATATTCATCACTATTTGCTAAAACTTTACCTACTTTTTTTTCATCTAATTTATCGTCCTTCATTTTTTTATAATATTGCATTAATTCAGAAGTATTTGGATTTCTGCCTAAAAATTCATTAAACAATTTAATTACACTTCTATAAATACTAAAATTATCTTCAGTATTTTCCTCAAAAGTTTCCTCTAAATGATTTTTACTAAATATAACATTAAATGCTACTATTAATAAGATTATTAATATTGTTATTCTACCAATAAATATATAATTTATTTTATCGAACATTATATATACTATTTATATAATTTGTTAGAAATTAATAAATCTTATAAATTTTTTTTATGTTTTATTATCAATTTGTTTCTAATTTTATTTTAATTAGTAATTTATCAATATAATTTTGATTATATATCAAATTTATTTAAAATTTAATATTTTATTATTTTAAAATTAATTTAATATATTATTAAAATTATAACCAAAAAAATGTTTTATATTTTTTAAATTTCTGTATTAAAATTTTATTTTAAGATATTTATACATAAAAAAATTTATAATAATTAACTATTTATATAATATATTGGAATATTAGTTAAATTTATCCCATTAAAATCTGTAGCACCTGCTATTGTATATGCACCAAATCTATTGTTTAAAATAAAATCCCCATTTCTTAATTCTGGTAATTTTATAGTTGCTAATTTATCTAATGAATCACATGTACTACCAAATAATGTTGTTTCGTATAAAATTTTATCATCAAAATTATTATCTAATAATGGGTTTCTTACTATTTCATATGTAGGTATTTGATCATCATATATAATACAATTATATGAACCATATAAACTATCACTTAACCAATATTCATTTCTTTCTTGTCTTTTTCTACTTCCTATTATTGGACTTACAAAAGTAAATATTTCTTCTGCAAAATATCTACCAGGTTCTGCTATTAATTTCTTATTCTTCCAAAACTTATCTTCTTTTAATGTTTGATCTATTACTTTTGCACAATCTAGAAAATTTTCTTTAGTAAAACCACCACCTATGTCTAAAATATTCATATTATAACCCAAATTATTACAATATAAAAATACTTCCTTTGCATAACTTATTCCATTAAAAAAAACGGTAGGATCATTACTTGCGCTCCCTACATGAAAAGAACATCCTACTATCTCTATATTTAATTCTCTAGCTTTATCTAATAAACTTTTATATTCATCTTTATGAACACCATATTTTAAGCCTAATTGAATTCGTGCACTAGGATTATTCACATGAAGTCTTATCAAACATTTCATATTAGAACTTGTCTCTATTATTTTATATAATTCGGATAAAGAATCAAATGTTGTATATTTTACTCCTATATCATTAGCGTATTTTAAATCTTTTCTTTTTTTAACAGGATGTGAATATATTATTTTATCTTCTATATTTTTGACTCCTAACTCTAATACCAATTTTAATTCATTCATACTCGCACAATCAAAATTTAGTCCTTTCTCTATCATATATTTTATAATTCCTCTATTTGGATTACATTTAATCGCATAAAATGGTTCTATTCTTGGAAGTAATTCTTTCCAATTATTTATTTTATTTTCTAAAATTTTTAAATCAGCAATATAAAAAGAATCGTCTATCTTATATTTACGTATTAAATCTTTTGCTACTTCATTCATAACTTGTTTATTATCTTTATTTATTATTTCTTTTATCATACTATTTTTAAATGTTTTTTTTTATTTTTTAATAGAGACATATTAAGTTTCTATTATTTGTTTAAAACTCTCATCTACATTTAATAAATCTAAAATTGTTTTATTTAAATCTTTTAAATTATGTTGGGTATTATTTTTTAATATATCTGTTATGTTCTTCTTCATTTTATTTATATCGTAACGTTTTATATTTTGTGCTATAGTATTATAAATTGACATCCACTTCTCTTCTATTTCATATTTGCCAAAATCACCATCCTCTTCACCCAATATTTCCATATCATCTTTATCCTTTATATAAGGATATAAATCAAAACAACATAAGAATTTATAATGACGCTCTACATCCTCTTTATATTTCTGTTTATTTAGTAAATTCTTTTCACTCACATAAATCTGTTTAAATAAATACTTCTCATAATGATCTAAAAATATATCCTTTAATATCTCTATTACCTCCTTTATACCCCTTTCAAGTATTAAACTTTCCCAACAACCACTCTTATAAAGATTCAGTTCCTTTAATTTCTCATTATAAACAATATTCATATGGGTTAAATCACCCCTTTTAATACGACTTATCTCATCTATTATATCAAATAAACGATTCTCATCTATATTATAACCATATTTGAAATTATTATTACGCATATTATCTACCCTTGTCTTGAAATTATTCTCCATATCTTCTTCTAAATATAGTATTTCTTTATCTTTATAATCCATTAATTTTGTTAATTTATCTATTGTATCTAATTTATTAATATAATTATTCATAGTATTATTATACTGAATATTTTGTATAAATGTTGGTTCTTTTTGTTTTTCTTCTTTTGGAATTTTATAAATTCTATTTTTAAGTATATATTCCTTAATCTCTGTAGTTAATTCTATATCATTTTCTAAAGCAGGACATTCATTCTTTCTATTAAAATGGTTTTTAATATTACTTTTTTTATTAGATTTATAACCACAACGTATACAATTATAATTATTGTTCATTATTAAAATTATAATATTAAATTATCTTTAAGTAGTTTTAAGCTACCTTAAGCTTTTTTAAGAATTTTTGAGTTTGTAAAAATTGAAGCTATAATAATCTAAAATAATCTACTTTAAGTATTTTTAAGCTACCTTAAGCTTTTTTTTTTAGTATATTTATTCAAAGTGTTTAACCAGTTTTTGTATCAAGGTAATTTCTGATCTTTATATTTTTCAAAAAATTTTTTTCAAAAAATATTTTTATAAATTTAACATTATAAATTTAATATTTTCAAATTTTTATTTATTTTATTAATAGTTTCTTTTAATTAAATTATTTATTCTATTATCTAATAGAAAGTTATCAATTTCTTTTAATTTATTAATATAATCTTCTAATGTATTTGTCTCCTTTATTGCCTTATCGTCAAATGTCATTTGTTCTTTTGACAGTTTAAAAACTCTATTTTTAAGAACATATTCCTTAATTTCATCTGTTAGTAATATATCATTTTTAATAGCAGGACATTCTTTTTTAAGTTCAGTAAAATGTTTTCGAATATGTGATTTTTGTTTGGCTTTATAACCACATCTAGGACATTCATATGAACACTTTTTATTTTTAAATATATCGTCGGTTTTAATAACTTCTTCTATTATAATACAATTCTCTACTACTGTATAATATAAATCTCTTAATTTACATTCAAAATATTCACTACCATAATCTCTTCTTTGAATATATTTTTCTATACAAGCTCTTTTAATTTTCTTTTCACAATTATGAAAGTCATTAACTTTTAATACCAATTTGAATTCAGAACCTTTACAATAGCCTTTTATTCTTGTAATATAATCTTTTGATTTACCAATTTTATAGATATTTTCTTGTAAATTACTAGAAGCTCTACTATAAACAATATAAATATAACCAATTTCTATTTTATTAGTCATATCTATAAATTATCATATATTTTTAAATGTCCTATTATGTCTATTATTTTATTTAATTTAATAGAAATTTTAATATATAAAATAATATATTAGTTTTAGTAAAATTTTTTTAAATTAATTATTCTAAATTTTAATGTAGTTTATAGGAATGTTTTACTATTGTTTTGTTTTTTCTTTTATTTTCTTCATTTTAAGAAAACAATCTAAAGATATAAAGAAATTGTAGATTATTTATAATATTCTCTATTAAATCAAAAAAATAATTTAAAATATAATTAATTATAAAAACTAAGATTTTTAATTCTCTATTTCAATAAGAATAATATTAAAGAATTGTTAAAACCATCTATTAAAGGAAAATTACTGAAATAAACAAATTAAAAATATAAAAATTAAAAATAAAAATAAATACAGTAGGTATGAGAAATAATAAAATGAGAAATAGTTAAATTCAAGTAAATAAATGTTAATATCAGTTTTATATCAAAAATCAAATGAAAAAGATAAGAAATATTTTATGTTTTTTTGTAAATATATTAATTGTAAAAGGCTGTACTAATTGTGATAAATCATCAGATTTTACAACAAGAAATTGTTGTAAAAAAAGTATAAGTATGATTCCAGGAAATATTAATGCAATAAATTATAATTCTTATTATGATTTATATAGTAAAGATAATGATAATCAAATAGATATTAGTGAAACAAGAGATTCAATATCATATATTACAAATAAAGAATGGATAAAATACAAAACATTTGTAAAAGAACCAACACAATATAAAGTTTCCTATTATGTGTCAAGTAAAATGAATATCAATATTCCTTTAGAATTTTATTTGCTATTAGATAGTACAGATTGTAATAATAGTAGTGAAGATGAACAATTAGGTTATTATCGAAATAATAATTTTAAATCGAATAGTTGGACGAACTTTTTAAAATTAGAATCAAAAAAAAATTTTTTTTTACCTTGTGGAATGCACTCCATTACTTTATGTATAAAAAAAGCAAGTTGGATTCATATAAGTAAACTAAAATTTGAAAAAGTAAATCCAGATAAAATTAAACATTGCAGTAAACGAAATACTCCATTACCTACAGATCCATCACCAAGTCCAACAACATATACTACACCTATACCAACTCAATCTAATACAATAAACTATGATACAAATTGTTATGATTATATTAAATTCGAAATTTCTGATAGAGAAATTTTATTAAATGGTAATAATTATCATTTAAAAGGAATTAATTGGTTTGGTTTTGAAACTCCAGCATATAATTTAGGTGGTTTATTATATAGATCAATGGAAGATATGCTGGATTTTTTAAAAGAAAATAAATTTAATACAATAAGAGTACCAATAAGTGAATATTTAATATATAACTTTGATACTACGAAAGTGAAAAATTGTAAAAGTGATTTTAATGAATGTGATATATCTGCTAAAGAAATGTTTATGAAATTATTTAAAGAATCAGCAAAACGTGGTATATTTTTATTAATAGATTTTCATAATGTTAATCCTGGTGGTTGGTTAGATCCTCTATGGTATAATGATAAATACAATGAAGATGATTTTGTAAATGCTTGGTTAAAATTAATAGACATTATAAATGATCAACCTAATTTATTAGGAATTGAATTATTTAATGAACCAAAACCACCTTCTGTTTGGGGAGGTGGTGGTAAATATGATTGGAGAAGAATGGCAATTAAATTAGTAGAAGCAATATATTATAAAAGACCCAATTACAAAAGATTAATATTTATAGAAGGCGTAAATTGGGGAAAATCATATGGTGATTTTGAAAAATATCCATTAGATTTTAAATATCTATCAACAGATATTGATAATAGGATTGTACTTTGTCCACATATATACGGGCCATCTGTATACGATTCCCCTTTATGGAAAGAGACTGATTTCCCTAATAATATGCCTGATGATTGGGATAAAGACATAGGCTTATTTGAAAATGCTATGATGCGTCCTAGTGTTTTAACCGAATGGGGTGGACATTATGTAGATAAAGATAAACAATGGCAAGATAAATTATCTCAATATTTAATTGATAACTGTATAGAAGATAATTTTTATTGGTGTTTAACACCAGATTCTAATGATACAGGAGGACTTTTAAAGAAAGATTATTATACAGCAGAAGAAGGTAAATTAAAATTACTAGATAAAGTTCAGAAATATCCAACAATATTTACACAAGAAATTAAAAATGATAATATTTGTTTTATTAATGGAAAACATGTAAATCCTAATTGTTAATTTTAGAGTTTAGTAAGACTATATAATGCTAAACAAAATTCTAAATAAATTTCGTTCATTGAAAGATCTCTGTGAATATTACTTATACTTTCTCCTCTCATAATTCTCATTTTTGCGATAAATTTAATATTATCTATTTTTATACCAAAATCATTATTTTTCAAAGAATTTCTAATATTTGTTTCAGAAATTGAGGGTAAAAATTCTTTAGAGATTTGTACAATAATATGAAGAAGATCATTTTTAAACATATCAATAATTTTATGTAGATCATTAAAAATATGATAAAATTTATCGAATTTTTCTAAACCAGTTTGTACTTTTTGTTCATATTCTTTCATAAAATCAGCATTAGAATTTTTCAGTCTTTTATAAATCCAGTTTTTAAGATCAACATCTTTATTATAAATTTTGGAATGATAAATAAAAGTTTGAGGATATTTGTTAAAAATATTTTCGATATTTGTATTCATTTTATATTTTAAAGTCTAATTAGCTTTATATATATTTAAAAATATATATAATTTAATTTTATGAATTTTTTATATTTAAGGACCGAAAACTATATAAGGCTAAGCCATATAATATAAATTGTGAAATAAAATGTGATTATTAAAATCATATTAATAATAACTTCCTGGTAAATATGAAGGAATTATTGGCGCATTTATATGGAAATAAGTTTAAATAAATAATAAAATTAAAATTTTATATTTAAGGACCGAAAACTATATAAGGCTAAGACATATAATATAAATTGTAAAATTAAATTGATTATTTTTATATTCCTCCTTAATTTTAATTAAAATTAAGGGCGAAATTAGCCCAATCTGGCTTTCGTAGTTTAAAAGTAAAACAAGTGGCTGTTAACCACTAGTCCCAGGAGCATTACCTGGCGAAAGCGTCGATCTATATTTTTCCTATTATTTTTAGGATTTTTTTAAAATTTAATTTTTAAAAAAATTTGACAGTAAATACAAAAAGTTTATATTTACAATTAAATTATAATGAAAAAAATTACTTATGAACAAATTAAGAAAGTTTTTGAAGAAAAAGGGTGCCAATTAATAACTACTGAAATTGAATTTATTAATAATCATTTAAATTCTCAAAGTAAATATCATATAATTAGTTCATGTGGTCATGAAACTATTGATTGTAGTTTAAAAAATTTTAAATATAGAAATTCAGGTATAATTTGTAAAACTTGTTTGTATAATAACTTATCAAATAACCTATTAAATATAAATAATAATTCAAATAAAAGTATCACTAAAAAAATTGAAGAAATTAAGAATAATAATTTAAATAAATCTATTAAAAATAATTTTAATACTGAAAATAAAGCTTTTGATATTATTAAATATTTAATTAGTGATCATTTTGAAGTTAATATTAACGGTGAATGTGTATCTGCAGATTTATGTATTAAACCTAAAAATCAAAATAAGAATTTATGGTTTCCATTACAACTTAAATCTACTGAAAAACCAAATAAATATAATACATTAAGATTTCAACTTAAAAATTATAATAATATGTTTTTTATATTAATCTGTATTAAACCATTAAAAATATATTTAATTGATTGTAATAATAATATAATTAGAGATAAAACAAATATTGGAATTAAACTAAATTCTAGTTTAGAATCAGAATACAAAGAATTCGAAGTTAATAAAAATAATTTAAATAGTAAATTAATAGAGTATATTAAATTATATAATCATTATTTATTATCTATTGAAGCAATAGATATACCAATTACTAAAAAATGTATATTAGAAAAAGAATTTAGTAAATATAGAGAAACTATATTTCCAAATATACCTTTTAAACAATCAATAAATTATATTAAAACAGATTTTACAATATTAAATTATAATATTCAAGAAAAAACAGGAACATTAGTTAAAAATAATCGCTTGGTTGTATTTAGTTTAAAACATAGAAAAAATGGAGTTAAAAATGTTAATTATGATATAAATGATAATGATTATTATTGGTTAAATTTTCCAAATAAAGATAAGTTTATTTTAATACCTTCAATAATATTATATAAAAATCATTATTTATTAAAGAATAATGAGATTTATAATAATGTAGTTAAAACTCATTTATCTATAAATTTATCTAAAATTTATACATATAATTGGTTAAAACCTTATATTTATGAATATAAAGAAGAAACAGAAAAAATAATTTTAGATTTATTTAATAATTTACCACCAAAAGAAATAGTTCAAGAAGAAAAAATTAATATAGAAGAATTACTCCAAAATAATCAAATAGAATTAGATAAATATAAAGATACATTAGTTTCAAAAACTAAAGTTCCAGATAAATTATGTGTAGATTGTGGAATAAAAATATATAAAACTTCAACACGTTGCAATCCATGTGCTCGAAAAGCAAGAAGTAAAAAATAGTAACTCTATAATATAAGCCCTTTCCAAAATCCCTATTAAATTCAAAAACGTGCCTACATTAAATGTTCGATAAATTTAGTAATAAAAGTTGAGAATAAAGGTAATTTTAAAAGGGACTATTATTGAGAAAGTAAAATATTCTCAAAATTAAGAATATAATCAGACATTAAATGATTAATAAGAACATTTGTACCAAAATATGGTAAAAAATATTTAATAATGGAAGAACCAATATTTTTAATATCATTCCAAATAGGTTCTGATTCATATAAAATTTCTTTATCTTTGAATTTAATAAGATTACCACTATGAGAAAATCCAACTAATTGTAAAATAACAGGAATAATATCTTCATTATTAACAATTCTAATGTTATTTTCAAAATTTTTATTTAATAATGAAACATATGTTTTATCACCGACACAAGGAGCTCCAAAAGTAATTAAATCTAAAGTTGTATGAGTACATAGTTTTTTTATATCAAAACTAGATAATTGTCCTATAGTTCCTAAAGAGTGTCCAAGAATAAGAACTTTAGAAGTAGATTTATTATTTTTATAATATTGATTAAAAATTTCTAAAACTGAATTTTTAAGAGAATAATATTGTTCGTAAAATCCCCTATGAATATTACAGAATTTTCCTTCTAAGAAAATTCTTTCTTTGTTCATATCAAAATTTGTTTTACAATCATTAAGACTATCAGTTCCTAAAAATAATAAAATTAATGTACCATAATAAGTAAATGCAAAAAATTCACAATCAGTTGTAGTAGATTTAAGATAAATAACTTTAGATTTATCCTCTTTTTCACTAAATTTACAAGTAAGATTATGTTTATTGATTAAAGTTGAATTAAAAAATAAGTCAGATTTATTGTCAGTTTTAAGTTGCTTTATTTCAACATTATTTTCAATATTTTCATAAAATTGCATAACATTATCAAAACCATGTAATATATAATATGATTTATCTACAATAGTAGCAATTTCTTTTAAATCCTTCCAATTATAATTATTATTATTTTTAGGGAATTCGTTCATTATTTTTAAAAATATAATAAATTGTTTTTAAGTATTTATTATTCTAATAAATTTTTTAATCTTGTAATATAACTTTCTAATTCATGATCTTTAAAATAAGTAATTTTACGAATACAAGGCATCCAAGAGAAAAAAACTGTTGAAATATATCTTATATCTGTTAAGTGACTTCTATCTTTAAAAGAAATTTTCTTATTTTTTTTTAATATAATAACAGTTCCATTATGTTTATATCCATTAAAGAATTGAAAACTAGGAACAATATCATTATTATTAACAATTCTAATATTAATTCTAAATGTATTATTACATATATGGCAAAAATTATAATTTCCAACTCTTGGAGCACCGAATGAAATATTATCAATAATAACAGTAGGGTGTAAATTTTTAATATCAATAGCAGCTAATTCTCCTAAAATACCTAATGAATGACTTACAAATAAAACTTTAGGAGATTTTCTATAAAGTAAATATTTATTAAATATATCAAAAATAGTTGATTTAAGAGATAAATATTGTTTCAAAAATCCTGTATGAATTTTGCATTCGAGATTATTAATTTTCATTTTTTTTGGATTTAATTGAAAATCATATATCCAATCAATTAAATCATCAGATCCTATTAATAAGAATATAAGTGTATTACAATACACAACAGAAGTAACTTCTGCTTTAGTTTCGTTTGATTCATAATAATGAAACATATTATCTTTTGTTTTTGTTTCTTCTTTTGTTTCAATTAGGGAAGGAATTTCAATAGATTTTTCAATATTATTAAAATATTCAATAATTTTAGTTTTATCTTTTTTAAAATAAGCTTTTTCTAATACATTAGCTAATGCAAAAATATCTAAAAAATTATAAAAGGGAATAGTAGTATTAAATACCATATTTAAATATAACTATTTTAATGTAAAGGTATATAAAAAAAATTTGATTAGAATTTAAAATTTAAATATTTAGAATATTTAAAAATGAAAATCAATTTAAAATTCCTAAAAGAAGTTCAAAAAACTCCTACAATAATTAATGACTTAAATGAAAATGATATAGCTGCATTAATAAGAGAAGCTAATAATTATTACTATAATAAAAATAAGAGTGTACTTAGTGACGAAATTTATGATTTTATAGTGGATCATTTAAAAGAAATTAATCCAGAAAATCCGGTATTAAAGGAAGTTGGTGCTCCAGTAAATAAAACACTAAAGAAAGTCAAACTTCCTTATTGGATGGGGTCTCAAGATAAAATTAAAACTGACCCAAAAGTATTAGAAAGATGGATTAATAAATATCCAGGTAATTATGTATTATCTGATAAAATTGATGGTATTTCTGCTTTACTAATTGTAGACGAAGGTAATTATAGTTTATATACAAGGGGGGATGGTAAAAATGGGACAGATATTAGTCACACAGTAACTCATATAAATAACATTCCTAAGAATATTTCGATAGATCTTGCTGTTAGAGGAGAATTAGTCATATCAAAAAAAAACTGGCAAAAAATAAAACATTTAGGAGCAAATCCTAGAAATACTGTAGCAGGTGTATTTAATTCTAAAAATCCAAATTTAGAAATTCTAAAATATGTTGATTTTATAGCTTATGAATTACTAAATCCTTTAGATAATACACCGAATGAACAATATGAATTTTTAAGAAAAAATCATTTTGAAAGTTCCACTATTCAACTATTAGATACTATTAATGTCGAAGTACTATCAAAATACTTTGATGGAAGACGTGAGAGAGCTAAATACGAAATAGATGGGATTGTTGTAACGCATAATTCTATTCATAATGTAACTGAATCAGGAAATCCTAAATATTCTTTTGCATTTAAAAATATAATGACACACGATAGTGCAGAAGTAACAGTTCTAGATGTGCAATGGGATATTTCTAAAGATGGTTATTTAGTTCCGATTGTAATTTTTCCACCAACAAATATTGGAGGTGTACAAATCCAAAGAGCTACAGGATTTAATGCTAAATTTATAAAAGATAATAAAATTGGTCCTGGTTCAAAGATTGTAATTATTCGTAGTGGGGATGTAATACCTCATATTATTGATATTAAAAAGCATTCTGATAGTGGAGAACCTCTATTACCTAATGTTGAATATACATGGACAGATACAGGAGTAGATATAATTATTAATAATAAAAATTCCGATGAATTACAAAAAAAATTACTAATTAATTTTTTCACAAAAATGAAAACTAAAGGTTTAAGTACAGGAATAATTACCAAATTATATAATCATAATTTTAAAACAATTCATAAAATTTTAAATATAACTTTGGAAGAACTAAAAACTATTGATGGTATTCATAATAAAATGGCAACAAATCTATTAACATCTATAAAAGCAATCGATTTAGATGATTGTGCTTCAATAATGGTTGCTTCGAATATATTTGGTAGAGGATTTGGAGAAAGAAAAATTAAATTAATTACTGATGCATTTCCAGATTTACTAAATAATACTCCTACAGTAAATCAGTTAAAAACTCTAGATGGTGTAAATGAAATAACAGCAGTAAGTTTTATTGAAGGTGTTGATAATTTTAAAAAATTTCTAAGAGAAAATGAATTATCTTGTATTATTAAGAAAAAGAGTCCTAAAATAAAGTCAAATAAAAATCAAAATTTACAAAATATAAATATATTATTTACAGGTTTTAGAGATTCTGATATGGAAAACGATATTATTTCTAGAGGAGGGATTATTAAAACAGTATTAAATAAAAATATAAATATATTACTTGTTAAAGATGAGAATACTGATAATAATAAAGTAACTAAAGCAAATGAATTAAATATTAGAATTTTAACAAAAGAACAATTTACTAAAAATTATTTATCATAAATAGTTCAGTTTTCGTTTGATTTTTCGAGAATATGATAATTAGTATTAACATTATTCTCAATTTTTTTAAATTTTTCTTCTGTATTTTTTTTAAAGTCATCTAAATCTTTAAAAATAGAATTATATTGAAAATATAAATATAAAAAAAGTGGATAAATTACTATTAATAAAGAAAGAGTAATAAGATTACTTAACATTTAATATAAACAAATATATTAATTTTTCATTAATAATCCTAATTGAAATATTTTTTCCATCATAAATATTAATAAAATACCACTTGTAGCAAATAAACCTAATTCTAAATAATTTTCATCATTAATAGAATCATTTATTTTCTCTTTATGTTCTGATATTGGTTTATTTTTTATAACTTTGGCATTAGAATTTTTTTTTTGATTGTTATAATTTTCACCATTATCGCTATCATCGTCACTTTCATCTTCACTATCTTCTTTATTATGTTCTAGATTATCTAGATTTCTATTTAAAACTAAATTTTCTTTTTGATTAGTTTCAGTTTTATTTAGTGCATTTAATAAATAATCTTCATCATCAGCATTTTCAATTGCTTTAACTGAAGCAAAACTCGAATATTCATCTAATTCAATAGGATAATATTCTTGTCTATTTTGTTTTGTATTTTTATTAATCATATTTTTGTTATAAGGATTTTTATCATATTCGGCAAAATTATTATCAAAATCATCATTCGATGAGAAAGGTTTTGATACTTTTGAATAACGTTTACCATATAATTCACATAAGGGTTCTTTAGTTTTATTAACATTTTTGGATTTACTTTTATTTTTTTTTTCTAAAGGGTAATTATTAACGTTGCCCCAGGCATCTTCAATAGTACTAAAATAAATTGGCATAATTAATAATTATATTTATATTATATAATTTTTTAAAATAATTAAAATTCCGATTTTATAAAAAATAATATTTAAGTAGTAAATCTATATTAGTTAAAAATTTTAATAAGATTCTTTCATTATATTCTTAAGTTATTGGTCTAAAATAATTATTTATTAATAAATTTGTATTTATTTTCTACTTTACATATATATTTTTTAGTATTATCAACAGTAATAAAGAATCCTATTGAGTCTTTTTCGATTAAATATTTTTTATTTTTATATTTCATATATTCATCTAGTAAGTTTTTTTTATTTTTTTCGCTATTTTTTTTGAAAATATTTTTTTTGAAATTATTATATTTAACATCATCTAATTTTTTTAAAATTATTAATAAATCTCCCAATAATTTTTTTTTTTCGAAATTAGATATATTTGTATTAGAATTTTCTATTTGTATTTTTAACAATTTTTTCTTTTCTTGTAAGTTTAAATCCTTACCATTTTTATGTATAATCGAAAAATAATTTTTTAATGCATATTTATATGTTTTTTTTTTTTGTTGATTAAATTGAAACCACCAATATACACCTATTATATTAATTAAATCTATTTCTATTTTATCTTTATTTTTCAAATTTAAAATATTTATCCTATCTTTAATAACTTTAATTAAATATAGATGTAATTTCTCTTTTATATTTATTTTATTGATAATCTCCTGTTGTATTCTATTTAAAGAAATATTACTGTAATTAAATAAAACAAACTGTATTTTTTCTATTCTATTTAAAATATTTTTATATTTATTTTTAATTAAACTAATAGTATTAAGTTCTTTTAAATTATCAATTTCATTTATTATGAGATTATATTCAGTAAATATATTTTCTAGATTAGATATATTAAATAAAATATTTACTTTTAAATTATCTTCTAAATTTAATTTTGTTATATCAATAATTTTAATTTTATTTTTATTTAAATTATTATAATCTAACTTATCTAAATTCAAATTTAGTGAATTCAAATTAGATATTGATTCTAATTTATAGTTATTGGCTATATTTTTTAATAGATTGGATATTAATAATTTATAATTATTTAATTTTAATATATTATTTCTAATATTCTTTTCAAAACAAGTTTGATTAATATTCTTAATTATTTTTAGAATCTTATTATTATCAAAATAATAAGAATGTTCTTTTAATAAACTTAATAATTTCTTAAATATATCTTCAAGTTCGGTTAATTTTGTTTCATAATTAATTTTATCTATTAATATATCAAAATTTTCATTTTTATTTATAATTAATGAATTACTAGCACCCCCTGTCGATTCTGTAATATTCTTCTCCATTAGCTCATAAAATTTCTTGACAATTGTTTTTTGATGAGAATCAAAATCGGATTCTAGTGATGTACTTAGGAAAATTTCATGAAATTTTTCTAAATTTTCTTTTAAATACTTTAGTTTTTCTACCAACTCTCGTAAATATATGTTTATAATTTGGTCGTTAAAAAAATTTTTAATTCCTTTTTTTACATTTCTAGGTTGATTCCAAAAATTCGTTATAAATTTTTCAAGACTATCTAAAATGTTAAAGTTTCTTTCGAACTCATTTGTTATCACCCCGAAATTATCATGATAGAAGCCTTTAATTTTAGTAAATAAATTATTTTCTGTTAAATCAGTATAACCCACACTCACTTTATTTAAAATTTCTAATATAAACCATTGATTAATATTGGCTGGATTCTTCCAAATAGAAGTATCTAACTTTAAACTGTTATTATCATACAAAAAAAATGGTTGTGTTGTTAAATTATCAAACCACTCATAAATTTCCTTTAACCTATTTATAATTAAATTTTTTTTTGTTTCAAATATCAATAGACCGTTACTATTTAATAATTTTTTTTTTATATTTATTTTATCCTCTATTTCTTTTTTAACACTTTCAAATTCTCCTAAATAATGTTTATTTTGTTTCTCTAATAAAAATTTGATATTTTTTTGTATTTGCTTCTCTCTCGCTACTTTAGCTTCAGCCTCTGCTTTAGCTTTAGCTTCAGCCTCTGCTTTAGCTTTAGCTTCAGCCTCTGCTTTAGCTTTAGCTTC
>JACCEC012595861.1_pt1 | contig 86312 bp, 76 predicted proteins | sample 7450121 | NCBI WGS metagenome assembly JACCEC01 (sample SAMN15323455, study PRJNA562643) | freshwater metagenome | isolation source: river surface water | place: USA:Blue River Watershed | collected 2017-08-18
AATTTTTAGAAACAATTACGAAAAAAATATTAGAAATATAATTGATATATATGAAAGTGAAGAAGATATGTAAAAAATTGATTATTATTTTTAAAAATTTTATCTTATAACCAAGATAAGTTATTTATATTCAACATAACAATAATATGGAACTATACATTGTAATAAGTGATGATCCAAGGTGTTATAATCCAATGGGTGTTTATGATACATTACAATATGCTATTATATACTGTGATAAACTTTTTGATACACAAGGTATCCATGCTAGAGTATGTAGTGTATGTTTAAATGAACCTATAAAATCTAATGGTCATTCTATGCAAGTTGTATACGAAAATAATGGAAATTGTAAAAACGATTCTTTAATATCATATCTAGTTGATTCAATGCAATTATAAAATTTGATTATTTTTTATTTAAAGTATTTTTATTTAGAAAGTAAAATGTCTTCTGCTAACTATAATAATTATTTAGCAGATCTGAAAGCGTTAGATACATATCTTAATGATGAAAAAGATTCTTATAAACGTTCTAGCGCTTGTTATAAAATGGCAATTAAATACCCTGAATATTATAAAAATTGTAGATGTAATTGTTGTTCATGTTTTGGAGGAGATGGTTTAGTATTAATGAATGATGGTTCTTATAAACCTGTTTTCGCACTAGAGAAAAACGATATTGTATTTGGTGGAGCAAAAATAGTGTGTAAACTTGTTTTCAATTCTTCTGAAGGTGTTGATATAGTAGAATACAAAGATATGTTGATTACACCTTTTCATCCTATAAAAGTAAATGGATTATGGACATTTCCAATTGATGTATGTGATTCACATGATATGAAACTAACAACAGTGTATAATTTCATTTTAGATTCAAAGCATATTATCATTGTAAATGATGTAGAGTGTGTAACACTTGGACATAATTTTACAGGTGATATTATTGAACATCCATACTTTGGTTCAAATAAAATTGTAGATGATTTAAAGAATAAAGATGGTTGGGGAAATGGATTAATTGTATTTAATGATGTTCATGTTATTCGCGATGACAAAGGTCTAGTGTGTAAACTTTTATAAAAATATTTTTTTTCATAATAAAAATACTATGAAATAACTATTTCAACTGGTACATTCGCGCTGTTATCGGTTATTTGATTATTTTTTTCTATTTGTAAAGATTCTTGTAACTGTATTTGCGGTTGAGGTTGTGATGTTTGATTTGCACCCCATATTGTAGAACCTATATTCCAAAATAGATTACTAATAATTGCCAAATTTAAAATCATACCTATCAATCTATTAATTATATACCCCAATAATATTTTATGAAATATTCTTCTCATCGATTTATGACAGATACATATTACCATAAAGAATAATGTAGGAAAGAATAATATAGCAATACATATCGATAAGCGGCTAAGAAGTTTATCAGGAGATCCTCCTCCAGTTGTATACATGATCAACTTATAAACAAACATAATCGTTGTGAAAATTCGAAAATAGATAATACTCATTCGAATAACATCAAATGTTGCAAATATTCTTGTAATAATATACTGATTAGGACCGATTAATAAAGCAGCTGTATTGAAATATGAATTACTAGCCCATCTTCTCCTTTGTGTCAAATAAGTATATAAAGTACACGGTGGAATTGTTAGGCAAATTGCCCTTTTATCAAGAACTGTTTTAATATTTTTACCTTGGAATAAAAATGAACTTGTCAATCTTCTATCTGTACCTAACAATTGTACTATACTTTTAAACATGTCATCTTTATCTGGATACTCTGCATACATTTTAATAGCTTTAATAGCCGATTCATGAATCTTGAACATTGTAATACAACCTGGTAGACATACAACTCTACCATATAAACTTTCTACACTTCTCCTAACATATTGTCCGAACAGGTATTGGAAATTTTGAAAAATACACCAAAAACTCCAAGCACCCTCTGAAAAATCAATTTTAACTAGACCACAACAAGCAATCGCCCTTCTTTTTTCAATAGTTTGAATTAAATATTTGAAACTATTTTTACATATTATAGAATCTGCATCAGTACAAAACATATATTTGAAATCATTTAAACTAAATTTATTAGATACATAATCTCGTATGAGTTTTCTCATTTTTTCATTAACTGTTGGAAGATCTTCCCTAGGATAATTGAATATATCATGACCTATAATAAGTGTATCTCTTTTACCTTGGTTTTTTTCTTTTTTCATAATCAAACAAGGTATATTATTTATATACCCACTAGTTACTTTTAATTTGTTAATACATAATTTCCAAGATATATAATCTATCTCAAATGTATCTGTTATAGTTGTTAAAGATTCCTCTATATTTATTGGTTTCCCATCACATATTACACATATTAGATTATTACACCCTTCACATTTGTTATCATTAATAATTGAATTAATTGTTCCATCTATTTGTTCTTTTGTTTCGCTATATACTGGAATAATAGATACTATATTACCTTCAACAGGTATTTCTTTTTCTTTTTTTTTGAAAAATATATAATTCACTATGAAATAGTTGTAATATGCTATGTAATAAACTGTACTTATAAAACTGGTTATAATATCTTTTGATTTTATAACTACTATGGTAATCATCAATGATCTTGCACCTCCAAAATGATATACTATATATGATAAACCAGCATTTATACAAATAAGGAATAATAAGAATGAATATTTTTTTCTACCAAAACTTGTAAATATTTCTTTATAACCTGATAATTTAGGCGGTGATTTAGAATAAGTAGCATATGAAATAGCTAGTAATGAAAACAATATAATTGTACTAGCAGCACATAATGCTACCAATTGATGTGTTGAAACTAGCATTTTTGTGGTTCTGATTTATTTACACACTTTATATTGTTTAGGACAAACTTGTCCTACAATTTTAAAAAAATTTAAGTAATTACTTATCAAATTTTTTGATAATAATAAAAAAATTAAAATACAACACAAGGAGGTTTTGAATATTGACATGAAACATTTGCCATTGCTATATTACTAACACAACAACCATCTGCACCACCTGTTCTATTACCACATCCATTACCTCCACATATACCACACGAACTTGTACAACATGCTCGAATTGGTGTAAAATTATAAGTAGAATTTATTAAAATACCAGTACTACATGTTGGATCTTCTTGATGTCTAGGAGTTTCTTGATATGGTGGACGAATATTACCTAAACATTCAGCGATTGTTACAAATCGTACACCTTGTACCCCAAATACATCATTTAAATATTTCGCAACATCTCCAAATGAGTAATATGTAGCTGGTTCTTTTTCATGTTGTTGAACAATTAGACTCAATCGTGATGCCATAACACCTACACCATTAATATCCATATGTTCATACCATAATGGTAATATTTCTACTGGGTCCTTAATATATGTATCTCCATTTAGAAAAGACCAATGAATTGGAAGAAGATTAAATTCATTTAAGATCGGTAAATGAGTTGCTTCTACAGCACCATGTGGTGCTCTAAAATATGTTGGCATCATTCTTCCTGATAATACTCCGCCGAAATTTCGTTGTATAATCGCATTTTCAAAATTTAAAAATTCTGTTCTGATTTGATCAGGTGTCAGGTCACCAAGATATGGATGCGTATAAGTATGACATCCAATTTGATGTCCTTCATCCACAATTCGTTGAACGTATGCAGGATATTTATAAACATTATAACCAATCAAAAAGAATGTAGCTTTCATATTATATTGTTTCAATACATCCAAAATATATGGTATATTATCATTCGGTCCATCATCAAATGTTAATGCAATTGTTCCAGGAACAGAACATGATTTGTATTGTCCAACAGCATCGAAACGTGGTCCATCATAACAAAATGTATTGGTCACATATTTTGTACAATTCTGTTTCTGATCATTGTAGGTAAAACCATATACACCACTCATAAAAGCTAAAAGCAGTAACGCTCTTTTAAACGAATACTGCATTATTAATTGTTGTATATTTTTTATTATAAATTAATATTCAATTTTTTACATAAAAAAATAACGTCATTTTGAAATATCATTTTTAAAAATATATATTTTAAATCAATAGTTTTCTACCGCCTACATTTCCCATATTTGTACATTGATTCATACTTATAAAACGTGTACCTCGAGAACAAACTAGATTCAGATAATCAATAATTTGTTGCAAATATTGACCAGTAATACTATTTTCTGAATCGAAACGTACAATAACTGATAAGCCTCTTGTATTAATAGTTGTACCATCCAAATGTAGTTGTAAAGTTGCCACAATATCATTTACAGACGATGCATAAATATCACCAGATTGAAATGTCCACTGAACAGGAATATAATTATATTTAGTTAGAATCGGTACTAAATCTTCGGTTAAATATCCTCGAGGAGATCTAAAATACTTTCTATAATTACGATTAATAGATACCGTTGCTAGAGCATTTTCGAATGCAATCAAATTCTCTTCGAATTTATTAGATGTGATTTCTGTAAGAATTGGAAGATCAAAAGATTGACTACCAATATCATGACCTTCATTAATCATACGTTGAACAAGTTGTGGATATTGTAATATATTTACACCTTTTAGAAAGAATACAGCATTAATTCTATTATTTCGAAGAACATCTAGAATATAATTTGTATATTGACTAGGAGCATTATCAAATGATAATAGAATACCATTACCTACACATGTTTTATATTGATTATTGCTATCATATCGCGGACCATTATAGCATAATGAATCAGGTCTATTACAGTTTTGATCCTGTGTGAAGAACCTATCAACAGCTCCAAATGATCCACCAATAAGCATCAACATAAATAGACTCTTAATATTAAGAGTCTTCATTATAATTTGTTTTATACATTTAAAACATAAACTTAGTTTTCAAATTTTTTCACATTCAAAAATATTAAATGATAATATTAATAAAAAATAATTAAAGTTTATAATAATTAAAGTTTATAATAATTATAGTTCACAATACTTGATAACTGTACAATTTACATTTCCTAGCACATTAAAGTCAATATTTTTCTGTTTAATCGCAACAACGACTACATCAAAATTATTTGAAATATATTCAGAATTCCATTCATCTCCATCTAGAAATGTTAGATGTCTTACTGGATTAGATTCCGGATCTACTAGAGGATCATAAACTACTACCTTCTTTCCATTCTCATAAAATACATTTGCCATATCTAGTCCAGGTGAATTCATTGTATAACTCTCACCAGGCTTAAATGCAAGACCAACAACTAGAATATTATCTGCAATAGTCATAATATGATTAGCCTCTGTTACTGGACGTTTTAGAGATACATCAGTTGCTGCTTTTAGAAGAGGTAGATTATTATTAGTAAATAGATAGAATGGATTTACAGGAATACAATGTCCTCCAATTCCCAATCCAGGATAGAATGGCATAAATCCAAATGGCTTTGTACTGCAAGCACGAACCATTTCATATACATCAATACCATGATTAATACAATTATCCGAAATCTCATTCACATATGCAATATTAATCATTCTAAAACAATTTTCAAACAGCTTGCACATTTCTGCTGTTTCAAGACTTGAAACAGGAACTACAACATCAAATACTGAACTATAAAGTTCCTTTATTTTTTCAAGACTTTCATTGTCAATTCCAGAAATAATTTTTGGAATTTTATCAGCAGGCGGATCTGTACGTCCTGGATCTACGCGTTCTGGTGAAAATCCCACATATAGATTCTTATCCTTCCTAAAATGACCCATAATATCTCGTGTCATTCCAACTGCAACTGATGATTCGACTACAACAACTGCACCTTCTTTAGCTACTTTTTCAATAGTTTTTGCTGCAGAGTCTACATAAGATGTATCAATACCATTCTTTTCAACATTTAATAGCGTCGGAACTGAAATACAGAATAGATCACAATCCTGTAGTCCATCTAGTGTTGATTGGATACGGACATTTGGTTTGTCAGCAAAACGTTCTGTCATTTGCTTAACACGATGTTCAGAAACATCGTATCCAATAACATTATGAACTTTACTGAATACATCTACTAGATGTTCACCAACATATCCGACACCAATAACACATACTGAACTTGGATTCATCTTTGTATGAGGTAATAAAAATAACTTTATATAATTTTTCAATTTTTTTATTTATAATTTATTATACACATTTCTGTCTATTATTAACGATAAAATTCTTAAAATAAATATAAGTAGTATTAGGTGTTGCCCAAGATTCATCGCTTCCTCCAAAAAAAGAATCCATCATAATACCATTTATAAGCATTTTAGAATTACTCCACAATAAATTACTATATATTCTAGTGTCATTATTAATTTTAATTCCAATTATACCATCGTAATTTGGTATATCTTTGTGAAATGTATTCAATTTGATATATAAAGAAATGCTATACCATTCATTTTGTGTAAAATTTACAAATCCTCTCCACAAAGCATCACCGTAAATATCACTAGATACATATCCGTCTTCCATTGTTATATTTGATAATTGATTATTTGGAATATATACATAGGCTTGTGCTTCTCCATTTTGTTTCCAAGATAATCTATATGAATATCCTGTAGATATATGATTTCCACCTGACGCTCCAATATCTCCAATCCATACACCTGGTAATTTACCTCCTTTTACCCATTGGAAATTATCTACAAATTTTACATCATATTTAAAACATACTTCATTTGTTGGAAATATTCTTGGTTGTGCATAAAAATTAAATCCACCATAACCATATGTTGAACCTGCAGAAGGTGCCCAACTTCCTTTTGGATATTTAGCTATTAAATAATCATCTTTTTTGGTTAACAAATCCTTCCCATAAACATATTTCACTATATTCCATTTTTTAGAAGTATCCCAATTTTTAAGTAAATCTGATATGCTTAGGTTTATAGTTTTATTGGATTGTGAAATATAGTAGTAAACTGCTATGAAAATAACACACAATAAGATTAAAATACCTAAAAAAACTATACAACAAGTTTTACTTACACACTTCTTTTTCTTTTCTTGTATTACCAATGCAGATTTATCAACTACAAATGGTGTTGTTTCCTCTATATTTATAACTTTAAAATCCATCATCAAGTCAAATTATTAATAAGACTTGATAAAAATGAGTGTGTAAATAAGATGAGTATAATTATTATCAAATTTTCTCCATGAAATAATAATGGATCCTACTAAAATCTATAACCCATCTACTAAAAGATATATTGCAATTGATGGAGTTACTGGGAAAAAACTTATAAAACAATATTTAGCTGGAGAAATCACACTTGCTGAAGAAAATGTTAAAAAAATTAATAATATTAAAGAAAACCCTACTAAAAAAGTTGCAGATAAATCTGAACAAGTTGTAAAAAAATCTGATAAAAAACCTGAACAAAATCTAGAACCAATCAACTTTTTGGAAAAAGTAAATATAACAGATGTTAAAGCTATCGATAAAGATACATTTGTTATTCATTTAGATGAATTTGGATCTATTAATCCTATAAGTTCTCAAGGTACTAGTAAAATTTACAACGGATTATTAGGAAATACTAAATTTTATATCAAAGATGTTGTTAAAAATAGTACAAATAAAAGAACTAATAATTATGGTTTTTATGATATTGAACTTGCTGTAAATGAATTGCTTGCAAGTAAAATATACACTGATATTTATGGCATAGATGCTATACATTTGTTTTTAGTAGTGAATACAAATAATAATAATTATCCAAGATACATGATTGCCAGTAAAGCAATAGAAATTGATACATGTGAACCAATTACAAAAGATTGTCAAGATTTAATTGACAACAAAATACAAGGCGCTATAGAACCATTATTAGTAGATTGCATCTTGGCAAACTGGGATGTTGGATCAAGAGGAAATGTGGGTATTATTAGTAGAAATAAGAAAAGGGCTTTTAGAATAGATGTAGGAGGATCCTTAGTTTTCAGAGCAATGGGTCAAAAACGACAATATCCAGAAGTACCAAATGAACATGTTAATTTTTTTATACCCAGTAATAAAGGCTATAAATTATTTAAAAATTTAAATGAAAAACAAGTAGCACTCATGTATAAAATAGTAAAGAAGGCAAAAATAGATGAATTTATGACTCTTAAACTAAAATTACAAAATACGATTAACGATTTACATATTCCTTCTGCTGATAAAAAATTGGCTTTGAATATCTTGAATATTATAGATATTACACAAAAAAGACATGAATTTTATATGAAAAATCAAAAAAATATTGAACAATTTTTACTAGAAAAAATTATTCATTAATTATTTTTATTCTTGGATAGTCGAATCTTTGCCAAATCAATACTATCCATTCTTAACGGAAAAAAAATATTAGAATCTTCCAGATCAGAAATATAAAATCTGTTTAATAAAGTCATTGTTTTAGAATATGTTCTTGAATAAGATATTATAAATAATTTATATAAATCGATCATAGAAATATTTATACTTCTTCTTCATATATATTATCCACTTTCCAAAACGTTTTTTCTTTATTAATATTTGCTATAATAGTTGGCCATTTAGAATTCTTATTTAAAAATAGAATATCTGCTTGCACACAGCAATTATTTATATAATGATTTTCTACTATATCATATACATTAAACCCACAATTTGACATATAATTTATTACTTCACAAAATGAAGATGCAGCATTATTATATTTCATTATTGCGACCTCCAATAACACAAAGTCTGTCTTTTTAAGTAAATTAATTGCACCATCTAGAATATATAATTCAGATCCTTGAACATCCAGTTTAATAAGATCTATTGACTGATCTTTTATAATACTATCTAGTCTTTTCATAGGTAATTTAATAATTTCTGGATCATTGTAAAATGATGTTTGTTCTCTAAAGATAGAAGCACCTGTCGTACAATCATTAATATAATAAAAATCGACACATTCTTTATTTTTATTCCCCAAGAGAGCTATTGTATAATCAATATTTCTTTCTCTAAGATACTTTTCACATTGCGGATTTGCTTCGAATGCTTTAATATCTGCATTGGGATAAATATTTTTAAATTTAATAGTCCAATCACCAATATTAGCTCCAATATCTAATACATATTTTGGATCGAAACCAAATTGTTTTAATGTAGCTAATCTTTCAAACATTTTATCAAATGAAGTGTATTTTAATGAAGTATGGTTTGCTGAAGTGTGTTTTATTATATTTAACCATTCATTGCATTTATTTGTCCATGATTGTTCCATTGCCCAATCTCTAGCAGTATTACGTAAATATTGTTTTTTATCAGGATCGTTATGTAACTTCATAAATTGTTCAATAAAATTAGAACTATTAGGATCGATTATTAATCCTCTATCTGCTACTGTTGTTTCTAATGCTGCAATATGTGATGTTATACATATACATCCTAATGCTTGAGCTTCTAAAGCTGATAAACAAAAAGTTTCTGGAAATGTAGTAACATAACAGAAATATTCCGCTTCCGACATTGCTTTCAAAATAGTTTTATTATCTACATGCCCAAACAATTTAATATTATCTATTTTTTTCAATGTGTCTTTTAAAAGATCTGGCAACTCTCTATAAATATGTAATTCTGCATCTGGTATTTTTGATTTAATAGTTATAAATTTAGTAAGAAAATCTTCGAGTCCTCTTTGATAATCTGATACCCAAATAAATCTATTTTTTATCTTTTTAGTTTGTAGTTTTTTACAGAAATTTGTATCAATTCCTAAACCAATTATGTGAATTTTATTATGACCTAACTTGTATGAATTTTGTAAATATGTCTTATGCCATTCACTCGAACATATATAACCATCTACTACATTGTCAATATTATGTACCAATGCAGCTCCAGAATTAGGTAGATGTGAACCATTATAATAAGGATGTATATTAATATCATGTAACCACATAAATGTTTTAGATGACACAAGTTTAGCATCTACTTCAATAAAATAATTTACATATCTAGATACTATCATTGTTTCTAATTGTAAATTAACTTCTTGCCATCGTTTTAATACAAATGCTGGTAAATATATGATACCACCAGATATATAATATTTTTTAACTTCGTCTGCAAAAAAAACAACTGTTTTATCATTTGATAAAAATTCTTTTGCAAGATATTGTGCTGCTAATTCACTTCCATATATAGTTTCGATTGGACTTGGCCCTAAATAAAATCCGATTATAGGATTTGTACTATCTTCTAATAATCTTTTAATACTTGTAATATCATTTGATTCAAATTGGGTTTTAAGGTTCTTTAATATTAGAATATTTGTTTCGATTGTAGTTTTTTGTTCTTTAGGATATTTATTTTTATCAAGTAATTGTTGTGACCATTTAATTGCTTCATCGTATCTTTTTGTTTCAGTTGCACACCATATCATTTCATCAAGTAACTTGTAATTATAAACCTCAGTATCAATAGATAATACCTTATTAAAAGGTAGTTTTATATCAACTGCTTTCTTACCATATTTATATGCTTCTTCATAGTTTTCAAGAGCATTATAATATTTACATATTTCATACATTGGTTCTGCATATTCTGGATAATTATCAAAACAACGTTGAAATGCTTTGAGTACATTCTTTTCATTATTAATTGAAGTATCTATTTTCAACCATGCACGTCCTATCATCAACATTGCTAGATATTTAGCTTCTTCGAACTTTTCAAAAGGAATATATTCTTCATACGCATCTATAGCTTCTTTATATAATTTTGCATCATACAATGACTGTGCATAAAAATGTTTATATCTAGAATAATCTGGTCTTTCTTTAATAAGAATTTTAAGGAAATCTACATCTTTTAAGTATTTCTTAGGATCTTTATTTCTATCTCCTAATCTACGTGAATTTATAGCATAATCATCTATTAACGTGTATGTCAATAAGTTTGGATAATCTGAATGTAAAAATTCATGTAGCCCATCTTTATATTCCCATTTATATTTTGGATCATTTTTAATAAGTTGTGGCCTGACATAATTGTTGAAATCTGTTCTGAATTTTAAATAATATTGATCAGCAACAAGATTTTGTGGAAAACGCAAAGTACCTTCTACAACATCATCTGCATCCATAATAAAGATATATTCACTTTTGCCTATACATTTTTCCAATGCATAAGTTCTATTCCAACCGAAATGAAAATAATCATATTTCTTGTATTCTGGTCCATGACATTTACATGTTCTAAATTCGTGATCTATAATTTCACCCTTGATATTATGTTTATTAAAAAATGTTTTAATTACTTCTCTAGTATTATCTGTAGATCCTGTATCATTTATTACATAATAATCTACTAAATGTACTATAGAATTCAAACATTCTTCAATTACATGTGCTTCATTTTTAACAATCATATTAAGACATATTTTTGGTAATTTAGTTTTAGTCTTATTCTTCATAATAATGAACTTTTATAACAATATGTTTATGTATTTATCAAAAATTATAAAGGTTAATAAATTTTTAAATTAAAATTTATTAAAAAAAATATTACAAACAAAATACAAAAAACAAATTACATTACAACATATTATAAAAATACAACATTATTACAGAATTAAACAAATTTATACCAAGAATTTCCAAACCAAGTAAATATCATATTAGATGTTGATTCAATTGTATAAGAATTCAATACTGTAGAACCATTTGAAGATGTTATATTCAAAGTAATAGGTACACTTCCTGTATTAGTAATATATTTTTGAAGTCCATTACTTGCGGTTCCCAGACTAGAAAGTAATGTGAATTGTGAAGACTGAAATGAATAATTATTAATATAAGAACTCGGTACAGCGCTATTTGATAATGTCATACTTGTTAAATTACCAGATGCATCATACAATGATGTTGATCCTGAATAGGATCCGCCAATATAAATATTACTACCACTTTGATCAATATCAATAGCATTTACTGTTGTATTCGACACTCCTATCATTCCTAATGCATTTTGTGGAATACCATTACTATCATATTTAACTATAAATGTTGCCGTATTTGATCCTTGATTTCCAGTTGGTACAGGTAAGGTTAGAGTAGACGCAATATTGCTAGAATTATTAATAACTGGACTAATCGTTCCTTTATATGTACCTGTTATATATACATTATTTGAAGCATCTGTGATAATGCTATTACTAATTACTTCATTAGAACCTGAAATAGTTGTACACCAATTAGTAGATCCATTTGATCCATAACTTACAATAAATGCAGATTTATAAGTTGTTGATGGTAGAGTTGAAGCAAATATTGTTCCATTTGAATTATAAATATTTGCAGATGAACCTTCATAATAACCAGTTATATATAAATTATTATTTGTATCAACACAACATCCATTTGCAATTTCATCACCCAATCCATCTATTCTAGTTATCCATAACGGATAACCATTTGAACCTAATTTAACTCCAAATATTGAATTACTACCTAATGGATTACTTAATCCAAATGAAGTAGCTAATTGATTTCTATAAATTACAGCATTTGATGCATATGTACCTATAATAAAAATATTATTTGATGAATCAGATACAACTGATGATGCATTATCTGATGATGTACCATTAATTGATACTGACCATTGTGAATTACCTGAAGAATTATATTTGACTGCAAATGCATATTGATCATTTGAATCTGTACTTGCTGGTATTGATGTATTAGACGATCGAACTAATATATTACTTGTTGTTTGATATGCTACATTAACTATTTTTCTTAGTCTAGAGTCTGCAGTAACATATAGATTTCCTATATTATCCATATTAATACCTGTTGGACTAGCAATACCTGCATAAAAACCCAATTCATCTACAAATGTTGCCGTACCAGATCCAGCAATTGTTCTAACTATACCACCAGAATATATCTTTCTTATACGATTATTGCCATAATCTGCAACATAAACATTATTTGTATCTGCAATTACATCTCTAGGTAAATTAAATCCTGCACTAGTTCCTATTGCATCAAAAAAAGTTGCTGTACCAGATCCTGCATAAGTTGTAACAGTTGCATCTGATGTTATTTTTCTTATCAAATGATTTCCATAATCAGCTACATATAATATACCATTTGAAGTCAACGATAACCCCATTGGATTACTAAAACCAGCATTAGTACCTTGACCGTTTACAAATGTTCCTGTACCTGAACCAGCAAAAGTGGTAACTACTCCTGTTGATGAAATTTTGCGAATCATATGATTAGCATTATCAGATACGTAAATTATACCAGTTTGATCTATTGTAATACCTACTGGTGAATTAAATCCTGCGTTAGTACCTGTACCATCTAAATAAGTTGCTGTTCCAGATCCTGCAATTGTAGTAACAACTCCGGATTGCGTTATTTTTCTAATGCGATTATTTGATGTATCTGTTACATATAAATTATCATAATAATCCACTGATATCTTCGAGGGATAATTAAATCCAGCATTAGTTCCCGTTCCATCTAAAAATGTACCTGTTCCTGATCCAGCAAAAGTTGTAATTGTGCCACTCCAAGTAATTTTACTAATTGTATGTGAATCTTTATTAACTACAAAAATATTACTAGTAGAATCGGATACAACTCCCGTTGGATTATTTAATGATGATACAATTGTTTCAACTGGATCAAGTGGTTCTATCTTTGTAATAACAGTATTATTACATACATAAAGATTTCCAGTTGGATCTGAAATTAATGCATTCGCGCTAAGGAATGAAGCATTTGATCCAATTCCTTCAACTATAGTTGAAGTACCATTGCCAGCAATTGTAGTAACGATTTGTTTCTGATCTATTTTTCTAATACGAAGATTAGATTCAGTAATATATACATTACCATAGATATCAACTGTAGCATCTACTGGTTGATTGAATCTTGCTAAAGTACCAACACCATCGAGATATGATGCAGTTCCTGATCCTGCCCAAGTAGAAACCATATTTGTTTCCATTCGTCTTATTCTACTATTTCCTTGATCAACAATATAAGCTGTTCCTTGAGAATCTTGTATTGCAGCTGTTGGATTGCTATATCCTGCATATAATCCTAATCCTTCAAAATAAGTACCTGTACCAGAACCTGCTACTGTAGTAATTGCGTTATATTCTACTGTACGTATAAATCTACCTGTACTTTCAGCTACATATATTTTACCTGTTTTATCAATACATATACCTCTTAAACCATTAAATACAGCAGATGCACCAATACCATCTATTGAGCCTGCAGAACCTGAACCAGCTATTGTAGAAACAAGTCCAGATTGTATATTTAATTGTCTTATTCTGGTGCCTTCTGAAGTAATATATAAATTTTCACCAGTATTATCTACTACAATTCCAATAGGATTGGTAAAAGCGGCAAAAGTACCAATACAATCAACATATATACCCGTGCCTCCACCTTTACCTGCTAAAGTTGTTACTTTCAAGTTAGAATCAATCTTTCTAATTTTATGTGCATTATAATCAGTAACATAAATATTTCCATTTTTATCTACAGTAATACCTGTAGGAACTTGAAATGCAGCTTGTGTACCAATACCATCAGGATGATCTGATGATATTATATTGCCTGAAATAGTAGTGACTATTCCAGTTGATGTTATTTTTCTTATTTTTGCGTTGAAGTAATCTGCAATATAAAAATTATTGGAACTATCAACCGATATATCCCAAGGATTATAAAACGCTGCATTAGTTCCAACACCATCTAAATATGTTGCTGTTCCTGAACCTGCAAATGTTGTTACTATTCCATTTTGAGTTATTTTTTTAATTTTATTATTTCCTGTATCAGCTACATATAAATTACCATCAGAATCTATAGTAATTCCTCTTGGATTATTAAAACGAGCATTTGTACCAACACCATCACTTGATCCAGATATACCAGGTGAACCTGCAATTGTAGTTACAACTCTATTTGATGTAATTTTACGAATACAATGTCCAGAAAATTCTGTAAACCATATATTTCCATCATTATCTGAAATAATACCATATGGTTCATTTACAGCTACATTATAACCAATACCATCTATTGTTGTACCAGTACCTGTACCAATATATTTTGAAACTATAGCACTAGGAACCAATTTTCGTATTTTATGATTATTTTGATCTAAAATTAAGAGATCGCCTGTTGTTGGATTTATTGATAAACCATTTAAATCTGATACACTTGCATTCATATGATAACCATCTATAGAATTGTTTGAACCGGTTCCTGCTATATTTACTAAATATCCGGTTGGTACTATTTTTCTTATACGATTACAACCTGTACCAGAATCTACTACATATATATTATTTTGAGAATCTATAGATATACTTTTTAAACTTTTAAAATTAGCATTCATACCAATATCGTCATTATTATATGATATAGAAGTTGTACCTCTTGTAATTGATGATACATTACCAGCAGGTGTTATATTACGAATTTTATTAGTTAAATCTATTACATACATAGTACCATCATTTTGATTAACTGTAATAGATTTAGGTCCTGAAAATAATGCAGTTACACCTGGACCATCTCTATAACCACTTGCAGCACTACCTGCAAAAGTACTTACGACCGCACCAGGTGAAATCTTTCTAATTCTATGATTATTTAGATCAGCTATAAAAAGATTACCTGCAATATCTGATGAAATTCCAGTTGGAGATTGAAATCCAGATGCTGTACCTATACCACCTCCACTAGATGCTGTACCTGAACCAGCATAAACAGATACATAATTTGGTAATGATAACGATAATTTACGTATTCTTTGATTACCATAGTCTGCTATATATAAATTATCATAAAGATCACAAACTACGTCATTTGGACTATAAAATGCATTACCTAATCCAATACCATCTGCATAGGCTGCCGATCCAGAACCAGCAATAGTAGTTACAAATCCATTAGGTCTAATTTTACGAACTCTTTGATTAGAAAGATCAACTACATATAAATTATTTTTACTATCTATTGTAATGCCATACGGATTATTAAAACATGCAGTTGTATTCAAACCATCTACCATTGTAGCCGCACCTAAACCAGCAAAAGTTGTAACAGTACCATCTGGAGTTATTTTCCTGATAAGATGATTACCAGTATCAGCTACATATAAATTACCATCAGAATCTATAGTAATTCCTCTTGGACTTCTAAAACCTGCATTGGTACCTATACCATTTATAAATGTTAACGCCCCTGAACCTGCAAATGTTGTTACAACTCCACTTGGCGTGATTTTACGAATTCTATTAGTACCTCTATCTGCTACATAAAGATTATCATTTTGATCTACACATAAACCTGCTGGCGAATATAACGATGCATTTGTACCTGTACCGTCTGCAAATGTACCTGTTCCAGACCCTGCTAAAGTTGTAACAACACCAGCTGGTGTTATTTTGCGAATACGATTATTTGCTTCATCTGCAACATATATATTATTTAAACTATCACAAACCAATTTATTAGGAAATGAAAATCCGGCATTTGTACCAGTTCCATCTAAAAATGTTTGTGTACCTGAACCTGCTATTGTCGTTATTTCACTTGATATTGATATTTTCCTTATAACATTACCACCACCAACATATATATTTCCTGAAGAAACATCATACACTACTGAAATTGGGTTATTGAAACTTGCGTTTGTACCAATACCATCTGTTGATGATGCGTCTCCAGAACCAGCTAATGTAGATACTATACCATCGGGAGTTACTTTCCTAATAATTTTTGATACGATCTCTGCTATATAAATTATTCCTGTAGATTTATCAACAGAACAATCCCTGAGAGATGTAAATCCAGCATTAGTACCAGTACCATCTAAATATGTTGCTGTACCAGATCCTGCCAAAGTTGTAACGGTACCGTTCGGTGATATTTTTCTTAATCTTAAATTTCCATGATCTGTTACATACAAATTATTACTGGAATCAATTGAAATTCCCACAAATTGAGTACTAAATCTTGCATTAGTTCCTATTCCATCTAAATAAGATGCAGTTCCATTACCTGCAAATGTTGTAACAATACCATTTGGAGTAATTTTTCTAATTTTATGTGAAAGTTCAGCTACATATATATTATCATATGAATCACATGTTAAAGTATATGGACCATTAAATCCAGCATTTGTACCAACACCATCAACATAAGTTGCTGTTCCTGAACCTGCAAATGTTGTTACTATGCCATTATGTGTTATTTTTCTAATTCGATTATTATTAGTATCAGTTACATAAAAATTACCCAAAGAATCAATAGTAATACCTCGAGGATTGTTAAAAGACGCATTTGTTCCTATACCATCTGCAAATGTACCTGTTCCTGATCCTACAAATGTTGTGACATTTCCATCCGATGTTATTTTACGTATTACATGACTATTATATTCGGCAACATAAACATTGCCACTCGAATCTGTTAGTAATCCAGATGGATTATTAAATCCTGCATTTGTACCTAAACCATCCAAATAAGTTGCTGTTCCTGAACCAGCAAATGTTGTTACATTATTTAAATTTAAAACCATTTTACGAACTCTATTATTATTTCTATCTGCAATATAAAACACTCCATCTTTATCTATTGTTATTCCTGCAGGATTATAAAATATAGCATTAGTCCCTGTTCCATCAAAAAATCCAGTTGTTCCTGCACCTGCTAATGTTGAAACTATTGATGTTTCTCCTATTCTACGAATCCGATGATTACCTTGATCAGTAACATAAAACGATTCTGTATTGGTCTCCCAACATACACCATGTGGAAAATAAAAACTTGCATTTAATCCTTGACCATTTAAATATGTTCCTGTTCCAGATCCTGCAAATGTTACTACATTTCCAACAGATTGAATACGTCGTATTCTATTATTAGTTATATCAGTAACTAGAATATTTCCATATAAATCAAGACATAATCCTGCAGGAAAATTAAAACTAGCTAAAGTACCTATATCATCTAAGAATGTAGTAGTACCAGTTCCAGCAAGTGTACTAACAACTCCAGAAGATGTTATTTTTCTAATTCTATGAGCAACTATATCACATACATATAAATTACCAGATAAATCCGATACTATACCGTATGGCGATATGAAACCAGCATTAGTACCAGTACCATCTAAATAAGTTGTTCCAGAACCAGCAAATGTTGTTACATTACCATCCGGGGTAATCCTTCGAACTCTATTATAAGTACTACGATCCGAAACATATAACACAGGATAATCTAAACGATTTATATAATCAATACCTCCAATTTTATTAGTATATGATACCGTAATACCCCAAATATCAACAAAACCTGCATTTGTTCCTAATCCATCTACATAAGTTGCTGTTCCTTTTCCAGCAATTGTTGTCACAACACCTGTAGATGTTATTTTTCTAACTCTATAATTTCCATTATCTCCAATATATAAATTATTAGAATTATCGATAGTTATTGCTACTGGACTATTAAAACCTGCATTTGTACCAATACCATCTACGAATGTTGCTGTTCCAGAACCTGCTAAATTACTAGTTGTTCCAACAAGATCCATAGTTCTAATGCGATTATTATTTTTATCAGCAATATAAAAGATTCCAGAGGACAGATAAATACCACTGGGATTACTAAATCCTATATTTGATCCAGTAGAATCTAAATAAGTTCCTGTTCCTGAACCTGCTAATGTCGAAACATTACCTGTATAGGTTACCTTACGAATTCTATTATTTCCACTATCTGTAATGTATAAATTATTATTAAAATCTACTGATAGTCCGATAGGTTGATTAAAACCTGCATTTGTACCAATTCCATCTGCAAATGTTGCAGTTGATGAACCTGCAAAAGTTGTAACTGTTGCATCAGGAGTTATTTTTCTAATACAATTATTATTAGTATCTGCAACAAATAGATTGTTACTTGAATCAATTATTATACCCATTGGTTTATTAAAACCAGCATCAATATAATTACCATCTGCGTATGTAGCTGTATACTTGCCAGCAACTATAAATACGGCTCCAGTATTTGGTACAATTTTTCTAATCAAATTATTACTTGTATCTGCAACATATATATTACCTGTATAATCAACAGTAACACCAGAAGGTGCATTAAAAGCTGCAAAAGTTAAAACATTCGGATGATTATTACTACCAGCTGATCCAGTACCTGCAACAACTGTTACAACACCTGCAGATGTTATTTTTCTAATACGATGATTACCTGTATCAGCAACATAAATATTATCATCATTATCTATAGCTAATCCTTGTGGATTTCTAAAACCTGCAGCTGTACCTGTACCATTCACATATGTTGCTGTACCAGAACCTGCAAAAGTTGAAACATTTCCACTTGTATCTATTTTACGAATTCTATTATTTGAAGAATCAGATAAAAATATATTTCCAACACTGTCTACAACTACATTGTGTGGCAAATTAAATCCTGCATTTGTTCCTAAACCATCTAGATAAGTTGCTGTACCTGATCCTGCAGTTGTAGATGATACTCCTGTTGGTATAATTACTCTTATTCTATTATTACCTGTATCTGTAATATATAAATTGCCAAATGAGTCTGAAATTATACCATAACAATCTTTGATTGATGCTAATGTACCTGTTCCTTCAGCATAAGATGATGTTCCAGATCCAATATAAGTTGATACAACTTGTCTTGGACTTATTTTACGAATTCTATAATTAGTTAAATCAGTAACAAAAATATTTCCAGTACAATAATCTACAGCTATACCACGTGGATTATTAAATCCTGCATTAGTACCTGTTCCTTCCAAAAATGTACCAGTTCCAGAACCAGCTAATGTATTTACATAATAACTTGGAATTATCTTTCTTATTTTGTGATTGTTTGTATCTGCAATATAAATATTATTTGATGAATCTAAATTCATAAATTGTGGATTACTAAAACCGGCATTTGTACCTAAACCATCTGAAGTAACTAGAGTATTTCCACCAGCATATAATGAAACGCCACCATATTTAGAAATTTTACTTATAATTCCTGTTAAATCAGATACATAAATATTTCCATCAATATCATTTACTATACCTGATGGATTACTAAAAGATGCATATATACCAACAGAATTTATTGATTTTGAAGAAGAATTTCCTGCAACAGTTGTAACGATTGATGTAGGTATTACTTTACTAATCTTATAATTATATCTTGCACTCAAATACATGTTATTATAAGAATTATCTAAAGCAATACCCCATGGTGCATTGAAATTAGCTAATGTTCCAATGCCATTTGAATATGATGCTTGTCCAGACCCGATATATTGACTGATTTTTCCAGATGGATCAATTTTCTGAATACAATTATTACCATAATCAACTGCATATAAATTATTAGCATTATCTATTGTCATAAATGATGCCAAATATAATGGTATACCTGCACCTGTAGTTCCACTAACATTTGTTAACGTAGACACTGTTCCATCTTGTGTTATCTTTCTAATACATTGTACATCTCTATCTAATACATACAACGTATTATTTGAATCTATTGTAATACCCCATGGATTCGTAAACCCTGCATTTGTACCTAAACCATCTAAATAAGTACTTGTACCTGAACCTGCTATTGTTGATACAATTCCAGTTGATGTAATTTTACGAATACGTCTATTTAATCGATCAGTAACATATAAATTACTATTTGTATCCATTACAATGTCACTTGGCCTATGAAAACCAGAATTACTACCAGTACCATCAATAAAAGTAACTGTACCTGAACCTGCTACTAATAATGTATTTGTTCCTAATGTTAATTTACGAATTTTATGAGAAGTATATTCGGGAATATAAATATTACTTCCAGTAGAATCAATACCGATACCATAAAGACCATATAAATAAAACCAAGCATAAGTACCTGGTGCATCAATTGTTCCAGATTGTCCATTTCCTGCCAAGGTAGTTACCAGACCATATTTATCTATTTTACGAATTTTTCGATTAGTTTGATCGGTTATATACATATTTCCACTTTGATCTATAGCTACTGATCTTGGATTTTGAAATCTTGCATTGGTGCCAATACCATCAGTGGACGAACCAGAATTAGAACCAGCAATAGTAGTTACAATTCCATCTGGTGTAATTTTTCTTATACGATTATTTAGAGTATCAACTACTACTAAATTTCCATCTGGATCTATTGCCATACCTCGAGGATTACTAAATCCAGCATTAGTACCTATACCATCTAAAAATGTAAAAGTACCCGAACCTGCAAAAGTTGATACATTTCCATCGGGTGTGATTTTTCTAACAACGGGTATAGAAGTTTCTGTTGTATATATATTTCCACTTGAATCTCGTGTGATTCCATATAATCCATTAAATCCAGCATAAGCTCCATATCCATTTACATATGTTGCTGTACCTGTACCAGCATATGTTGTCACATTGATACTATTCAATTCTATACGACGAATACTATGGAATACATTATCTGTAACTATTAAATTACCATATAAATCTGCAGTAATTGATATAATACCAGTTCCAAAACCAGCATTTGTACCAATACCATCAATAAATGTAGATGTACCAGATCCTGCAATAGTTGTAACATTGCCATCAGGTGTTATTTTTCTAACACGTGCATTACCTGAATCTGATACATATACATTTCCAATATAGTCAACTGTAATACCACGTGGAGCATTAAAACCAGCAACAGTTCCTAAACCGTCTAAAAAGGTCATTGTTCCACTGCCAGCCAAAGTAGATACAACACTTGTAGATAAATTGATAGTTCTTATTCTATTATTTCCAGTATCAGCGACATAAATATTTGAAGTATCACAACATATTAAACGTGGAGTATTAAAACCTGCATTTGTACCTGTTCCATCTAAAAAAGTTGATGTTCCTGATCCCGCAAATGTTGTTACAACACCAGAAGGTGTTATTTTTCTTATTCTATTATTAACCCAATCACCTACATATAAATTCCAATTTGAATCTAAAGCTAACCCTGATGGATTATAAAAACCTGCATTTGTTCCTGTTCCATCTAAAAATGTTTGTGTACCTGAACCTGCAATAGTAGTAACTACACCTGTTGGTGTTATTTTACGAATACGTTGATTTCCTTGATCTGCAACATAAATATTATTAGATAAATCACATATTATACCATATGGATTTTTAAAACTTGCATTAGTACCAATACCATCTAAATATGTTGCTGTACCAGAACCTGCAAATGTTGTTACAACTCTATTTGGTGAAATTTTGCGAATACGATTATTATCATAATCTGCTACATAAATATTTCCTAAAGAATCTATTGCAGTTCCTCTTGGATTTGCAAATTGTGCATCAGTACCAGTTGCATCAACATAACCAGATGTTCCTGTACCAACAATGGTTCTTACAAATAAATATGGATCCATAGAATAAACTGTATTATTATATGTAATACCTTGATCATAAACATTTGGATTAGAACCAGTTATTGTTCCCACTACAATTATATTATTAGAAGTATCTGTACACACAGAATTAATACTATCTATACCTATACTATCTAGTGCATTTGCCCATCTAGCAATACCATATTGATCATATTTGACTATATAAGCCGAAGTATTACAAGGAGTTGGCAATGATGCTACTATTGTATTTATATTCGAAGTTGCATTATAAACAATAGAATTTGAAGTATTAAAAGATCCTACTACAAATACATTATTACTTGTATCAGATGTAATTCCTGTTGATAAATCATTGCCAACACCGTCAATAGTTGACATCCACGAGGGTACACCATTTGATGAATATTTTACGACATATACAGATGTACTACCATTTGCAGGTACATTAATTACTGTTGTATTATTAGAAGTTGTACTAGTAATTGTTGTATTTGATGAATATTTACCAGTGACATATATAAAATTACTTGTGTCTAAAATGAGTCCATTCACATTATTTGATGTACCTGTTAATGAAATTGTTCTTGATGGTGCATATATCATAACAGGTGATAATATACTCCATGTATTACTTGTTGATAAAGTCAAAGTATTATTACTATCTATTGTTAATTTACTAGTTGATCCTCCGCCGCCTCCGCCGCCACCTGATACAAATGGTACACCTGCTTGATACAATGTCCCTGTAAAATTTATATCACCTTGGACATCTAGTGTCTTTGTTGGATTCGATAACCCTATACCAACATTAGAATTCAATATAAATATATTTGAACTATTATTTGACCATCCTCCAACGGATGTATTGCTACTTGAAACTTCTATACCATTTGACAATGTAACATTTTTAAATGTTACATTATTATTACTATCTGTCGTCATATGTACAACATTACTACCCGAACCTAAAATTAATTTATCAACTATTAAGGGAACATTACTATTATTTGAATCTGTTAATTTGAGTCCACCTGTAGCAGAATCTATTTTAATTTGTACTCCTTGCATATCAATCGTATTACTTGCGACATATAACGTCCTAAAACGCATATTACTACTTCCGAGATCATAGACTAGATTACTCAATGGCATGATATTACTTGCTACCGTAACAACTCCTCCAACATTCAGTGTCGAAGTTATATTAGTAGACCCTGTAACATCTAATGTATATGCTGGATTTGAATTAAATATACCAATATTACTCTGTGTGACTGTTATTACATTTGAATTCGATGTACTTCCAAAGAGGATATTAGATCCAATGGTATTCAAAATACATAAATCACCCTTTTTAGACCCAGTTATAAAATCATTCGAAATGCCAACTACTCCAATATCTGAGATCAGACTATTACTAGCAGTCATACGAATTGCAACATTCGAATTTGAATCAGTTATATGCAATTTGTAACTTGGAACACTTGTACCAATACCAACATAACCATCGGATGTAATAAAATTACCACCATAAACACCTGCATAAGTTATCATACTCGATGCACTATTAGCATTAAGATAATTATATAAAAGATCTATTTCAACATCTGTTAAGGCTCGATCATACATAAACAATGCTTGTAAATCAAAACCACCAAATTGATTTTGATTAGGAGACAACCCTGTTGTAAAATTATTTGATCCGTAAATATTTGCACCTAAACCTATATTCCATCCTCCACTACCTATACTAACACTTGTATTACTATTATAAACTAAAACATTACTTTGCCAAACTTTATGATTATTATTTGAAAAAGCATATCGGTAGATAATAATACTGTATGTATTGTTAACTATAGGTATATTACCAATACCTGATGCATTTCCAGCAATTGATATATTTAAATTACAAGAACTACCTACTCTAGAAACAACAAATTGTTCAAAAACTGGATTCGAATTAGGTGTTGCTTCAATAATTCTTTCCCAAAATGTATTGCTTGTAAATTTACAATACATTGCAAATGTAAATCCACCAGTTGTACTTGTATTAAAAGTTACATTTGATGCCCACATCATGGTATTTGATGGTGTGTAAAAAGACACAGCTGAACGTCCATTAATACCAGTATTATTAAACCAATAAGGTTGTTGAGCTGCACTATATTGTGTAAAAATATCCCATGCCGAAACTCTCGCAGAATTAATTGCTTTTGTTTGTAAATTAACACGTAAATTAGATCCCAAGTTAGAAGACATAAAATAACTATTATCAACTTTTGGAAGTACTTGAATTGTATTCACATACAAATTAGAATTAAAGGTCACATCATTATCAAAATATGCATTACCTAAATTACTAAATGTATTCGAATTAAAAAGTTGATATGTATTTAAATTAGATCCTATAACTACATTTGAAGAAAATGATGCATTGCCTAAATTACTAAATGTATTTGAAAATAATACTTGTTGATTTACATTCAAATTAGAACCAACAAATACATTAGATGCAAAAGATGCATTACCTAAATTACTAAATGTATTTGAACCAATAATTTGCTGTTTCACATATAAATTAGAATTAATCAATAAATTAGATCCAATATAAGCATTTCCTAAATTACTAAAAGTATTTGAAAATAATGCTTGATAATTTACATTCAAATTCGATCCAATAAGTAAATTGCATCCTATAAATGCATTTCCTAAATTACTAAATGTATTTGAAAATAATACTTGATAACTTACTGTTAAATTGGATGCAACTACTAAATTACATCCTATAAATGCATTGCCCAAATTACTAAATGTATTTGATGATATAATAGACTGATTAACAATTACATTTGATGTAATTAATTGTTGATTCACATATAAATTAGAATTTACAACTACATTTGAAGCAAAATATGCATTTCCAAAATTACTCAAAGTATTTGATGTATTAATATTTTGTTTTACAATTAATGAATTCACGGTCATATTAGATGCTACATTCATAGTTCCTAGATTACTAAAAACATTTGTAAATAACACTGTGCCGGATACTTCTAAAGCATTTGTTGGATTACTTATTCCTATACCAATATTACACATTGTATAAGAAATATTATTAGATGCCGCACTAAAACCACCTCCAACCGATGTCGATAACGAAGCACCACTTAGTTGTAAATTACTTGCATTAATAGTACCTCCAATTGTTAAATTAGAACTAATATAAATATTACTCTGAGTGATATGCATAATTTCTACACCTCCTGTTCCATCAACCATTGACATTCCAGACACAAATGAAAAGTCACCTGCACCATCTATACCTATTTTCATAGCATTTGATGTTAATCTAATTTGTCCCATTTGATTTCCAACATATTCAAATGACATTACACAATCATTTGATTTACTTATATGAAGTACAGAATCTGATATGTTTGAAGCATTTGAAACACCAATATATACTTTGCCAGCAATATTAGCTACCCCATCCATTTGATTACTTGTTCCTATTAATAGTTTACCATTGTCGATAATAACATCTCCTCCATGAAATATAGCTTCACCCGGTACACCTGCTATTTGATTTGAATTAATCCAAAAAAATATTTTACGTCCTGTATCTCCTGCTGCCGCACCACCCACAATATCAAGATAGTTTGAAGAATTAAATAAATTTACACCCATACGAGCTGCGTATCCAATTGCACTATTACTTGCAAATAATATAGGATTATTACTATTAAGTATAACATTTCCAGTCGTTTTGATATTACCCATAACTTGTAATAGTTCTGTTGGATTACTTGTACCGATACCAACTTTACCATCTGTTCTAATAGTTAAATTAGGATTTGGTGTTAATCCTCCTGTTGATAAATAAATATTACTAGCTTGAATATTTAAATTTTCAAAATTAGATGATGTTCCATCTCTATAAATAGATTGAATATATGCTGAATCTTCATTTGAATATGTAGAATATCTCATATACAGTGCTTTTCCTCCATGATTTGATGTCCATGATGAATCATTTGCTAATATTGCAAAATCATTCGTTGTTTGTAATGTTGCAAAGTTTTGAGTACCATATAAAGGATTCGATCCTATGGTAACATTTGAACTAAAAGCAACTGTTCTGTTAAACGTTACATTTGACTTGCAAATATTTAAAATACTTGTATCATTACTTACTGTACCAATTAATATGTGTTGATTTGATGTACCTGTATATAAAATCATATCATTGGATGAAGAGTCAACGTAAAAATACGTATTAGATTTTGTGATCTCTATGTTCCCATCCATTTTAAATTAATGGATTTTTTTTTGAAACTATCTCAACCTCAATTCTGATTTATAAGATATTACTAGAATAATTATTACTTAGGATAATTAATTACTTGGAATAATCATAAAGATAGTCATAACATAAGAATATATTGTAAAACTTATACAAATTTATACCATTGATTACCATACCATGAATATTGTGCAGTAGATCCTGGATTTAAAACTGATGTAGAAACAATTGATTGATTCGATGATAATGTATTTAATATAACGGGAGTTGTTTGATCAGTATTAAGAATATATTTTAAAGTTCCGTCATTACTAGTGTTACTAGTGAGAGCTGGAATATTAAAATTAGATGCATATTGTAATTGATATTGTGTTATTAATCCTGCTTTTAATGTGTTTGAACCACATACTGGTAAATTTATAGTAGAATTCATTTCACTTGTATAAATTGTTATATTGGAATTATAATATCCACCAACATACAAATTACTTCCAGATTGATCTACGGTTACTGATGATAAAACAACATTAGAATTATCTGCTGTACCTAAAAGTCCAAATGATTGTAATGGAGAACCATTGCTATTATATTTAATTACAAAACCAGATACAGAAGATCTAACTGGTAAAGTTAATGCAATTGGATTAGATCCATCACTTATAATATTTGAACCAACATAATATCCAACTGCATAAATATTATTTGAACCATCTATTGAAATAGAGTTTATTGCATTAGAACCATTAACATCTGTTTGTTTTATTGTTGAATACCATTGTGGTATTCCTGCTGAATTAAATTTTGTTAAGAATGATGAAGTATTTGCAGGATCTGGTAATGTAACGAAAGCTGAACCATTTGCAGAATAAATTATTGTATTTGAATTTTGATAACTACCTGCAATATATAGATTACCATTTGTATCAGTACCAGCTGTTAATCCTTGATCAATACCTGTACCATCTATTTTAACTACCCATTGCGGTGTTCCATTTGAATCAGCTTTTAATGCAAAAACCGCATTAGAACTACTAGCATTAAGATTACTTAATGAAGTTTGAACAGTTGTGTTTTTATATACAGTTGCAGATGCGGAACCATATTTACCTACTAAATATACATTATTCGAACTATCTGTAGTGACAAAATTATTTGCATCAGATGATCCTCCGTCGATTGTTATTGCCCATTGTGAAATACCTGAAGAATCATATTTTACAGCAATTGCAGAAGTATTACTTGGTGTTGGTAATGATACTGTACTTGATGCTACGATTGCAGTAGCACTACTAAATGTTGATGATGGAATCATTTTTCTAACTCTAAAATTTGTATTTTCTGCAATATAAAGAATTCCATTATTATCTATAGATATTCCAAATGGATTTTTAAATGATGCCAATAAGCCTACACCATCTGCAAATGTTCCTGTACCGGATCCAGCAATTGTTGTTACAAGTCCAGTTTGTATTAATACTTTGCGTATTCTATGACTATTATTATCAGCAACATATAATATTGTACCATCTGGTGTAACTTCAATACCTGCTGGACCACTGAATTGTGAATTTGTACCAGTGCCGTTATTTGTTCCAGCAACACCAGACCCTGCGACTGTACTAACAACACCTGAAGGTGTTATTTTGCGAACTCTATGACCTGCATTTTCAGTTACATACAAATTTCCATTAAGATCTACAGCAACGCCCTGAAGTCCATTAAAACCAGCATTAGTACCAACACCATCTATATAAGTTGCTGTACCTTTACCTGCTAATGTTGTGACTACCGCATCTGGAGTAATTTTACGTACGCGATGACCATTATATTCTGTTACATAAATGTTATTTGACGAATCTACTGCTACATCTGTTATATTATAAAAAGATGCATTAGTACCAGTACCATCTAGATATGTGCCAGTAGAATTTCCTGCAAAAGTTGTAACAACTCCACTTGGTGTAATTTTACGAATTCTATTATTACCCTGATCTGCTACAAAAAGATTACCAAATGAGTCTAAAGCTAAACCTTGAGGATATAAAAACCCTGCTAATGTTCCAGTAGAATCTAAAAATGTACCTGTTCCAGAACCTGCAAGTGTTGTTACTACGCCAGCTGACGTTATTTTTCTTATTCTTTGATTCCCAGCATCTGAAACATATACTGTACCTGATACTGGATCAACTGTCATACCATTCAAATAACCAAACATTGCACCTGTTCCTGTACCTTCTGCATATGATTGTACACCTGAACCAGCTAATGTAGTTATAATCCAAGGTGAAAATATTCTACGAATACGATTATTACCATAGTCAGCTATATAAATTATTCCAGTCTGCATATTTGTTTTAATACCAGTACAATTTGTAAATCCTGCTGTTTGTCCAGTACCATCTAACCATGTTTGAGTTCCAGAACCTGCTAAAGTTGTAACAATTCCATCTAAAGTAATTTTACGTACACGGTCGTTCCCTTGCTCATTTACAATTAAATTACCATTTTTATCAATACCAATACCAAATGGATAATTAAACCCAGCATTAGTACCAATGCCATTAAGAAAAGTTGCTGCACCTGAACCTGCTAATGTTGTTACATCACCATTTGTTGCAATTTTACGGATACGATTTGCACCTGCATCAGTAAAATATATTGTGCCATCTGAATGAACTACAATACCTCTTGGTGCGACAATCCCCGCTAATGTACCATTGGCATCAAAAAATGTAGAAGTTCCTTTTCCAGCTATAGTTGTTACTACTCCACTTTGTGTTATTTTTCTAATTCTATAATTTGTCATTTCAGTTACGTATAAATTGCCTGTACTATCACATGCAATTGCTGACAAATAATTAAAACCTGCATTAGTTCCTGTACCATCTATATAAGTTGCTGTACCTGAACCTGCTAATGTGGTTACAATACCATCTAATGTTATTTTTCTAATGCGATTATCACCTGCATCAACTACAAATAAATTACCAGAATTAGGTTCATAAATAATACCATATGGATTATTAATTCCTGCAAGTGTTCCAGTACTATCTAAATATGTTGCTGCCCCAGAACCTGCTAATGTCGTAACAATACCATCAGGTGTTATTTTACGAATTCTATTATTTCCAGAATCTGCAATATAAAGATTTTCAAACGGATCTATTGCAATATCATTAGGACCATTAAATCCTGCAAACCATCCTGTACCATTAATAAATGTTGCTGTACCAGACCCTGCAAATGTATCGACTTGTACACCCATCATTTCAATTCTTCTAATATAACTATTACCTTTATCGGAAACATAAATATTACCGAAAGAATCTGCGGCAACACCTGCTGGATTATAAAAACCTGCATTAGTTCCTGTTCCATCTAAATAAGTTGCTGTTCCGAATCCTGCTATAGTTGTTACTACTCCTGCTGAAGTTATTTTACGAATTCGATTGTTATTATAATCTGCAACATAGAAATTTCCAAAAACATCCATATTAATACCATAAGGTGTATTGAATCCAGCAGATGATCCAGTTCCATCTGAAAATGTTGCATTTCCTGAACCTGCAAATGTTGATACAACACCTGCAGAAGTTATTTTTCTTATACAATGATTAAACGTATCAGCAATATATATATTACTAGATGCATCAATAACTATACCTCGTGGACTATTAAAACTTGCATTTGTACCTGTACCATTTAAAAATGTTGCTGTGCCAGAACCAGCAAATGTTGTAACAACACCTGCAGAAGTTATTTTTCTTATACGATTATTATTTGTATCTGATACATAAACATTGCCAGCAATATCTACTGCTAAATTATAAGGTGTATCAAATCTAGCATTAGTTCCTGTACCATCTAAATAAGAAGCTGTTCCAGAACCTGCAAAAGTTGTAACAGTTCCATCAGGTGTTATTTTACGAATTCGATTATTATTAGTATCCGCAACATAAATAGTTCCAGCTATGTCAATTGTAATACCTTGTGGTCCATTAAATTTCGCATTTGTTCCAGTATCATCTAAAAATGATGCTGTTCCTGATCCAGCAAAAATAGTATCAGTACCATCAAGAGTTATTTTCCTTATACGAGCATTATTTGTATCTGTTATATAAAACACATTTGAAAATGATACTATTCCTGTTGGACCATTAAAACTTGTTATTGAACCTGCAAATGTTGTAACTTCTGCATATGCTGATAATTTATAAGGAACTGAAACTATTGCATTTGACATATTATAAGCAACAGGTTGTATACCTGATACACTTGTCCCAGATACTATAATATTATTAGAAGATTCAACATTAACACTTGTTCCTGTAACATGTAATATAGAAGATGCCCATGATGCTTGTGCATTTGATGCATATTTAACTAGCAATATACCTACATCAGATGTTGTAGGTAAACTTGGTATATTAGAAGCTACCGCCAAATTACTATTATAAATAATTGGTAAATTAGATGAATTATAAGACCCTATTACAATTACATTTGAAGTATTATCTACAGAAATTGAACTAGTTGAGTCTTGTATAATATTATCAATACCAACGGACCATACTATTGTTCCTGATGAACTTATTTTTGAGGCTAATAATGCATTACTTAAAGTTGTTGGAAGTGATAAGGTAGATGTAGATGCATTTGAATCATATAAAGTAACTGTTCCGGGTCCATATATACCCGATATATAAATATTAGAACTAGCATCAAGATCTAAACAATGAACAGTATTTGTACCTGTTGAGGACGCAACACCTAAACTTTTAAATGGTATATGTGCACGCCATGTTGATATTAAAGACCAAGTTGAATTTGATGATATAATCGCTAAATTATTACTATCTATTAATATTGAACTGCCACCATCTCCTGAAACATATTGTGTTCCTGCTTGATAAATACCACCTGTGAAATTTATATCTCCTTGAACATCAAGGGTCTTTGTTGGATTTGATAATCCAATACCTATATTAGATCCTAAAATAAAAATATTAGAAGATTCATTTGACCATCCTCCAACGGTTGTATTACTACTAGATATTTCTATACCATTTGACAATGTTACGTTTGCAAATGTAACTGAATTATTACTATCAAGAGACATATGTACAAGATTACTACCTGAACCAACAATAACTTTATTAACTATAATAGGAACATTACTATTATTAGAATCTGTTAATTTTAATCCACCGCTTGAATCGACTTTTATCTGAACAGTTTCCATATCAATCGTATTACTAGCTAAATAAATAGTTCCAAAACGCATATTACTACTTCCCAAATCATAAACCAGATTACTTAATGGCATTATATTACTTGCGACTGTAACAACACCTCCAACATTTAGACTAGATGTTATATTAACAGATCCTGTAATATCCAAAGTATAAGCCGGATTAGATTTAAAGATACCTATATTACTCTGTGTAACAGTTAATACATTAGAATTAGATGTACTTCCTAGTACAATATTAGATCCAATCGTATTTAGAATACATAAATCTCCTTTCTTAGAACCTGTAATGAATTCGTTTGAATTGTTAACAATTCCAATATCAGATGTTAAAGTATTACTAGCACTCATTCGTATAGATACATTCGAATTTGAATCAGAGATATGTAATTTACAATACGGATCTGTAGTACCGACGCCTAAATAACCAGTATTAAAAAATATAGATCCACCAAATATACCAGCATAATTTAAAATACTTGCGATAGAAACATAATTCATATTCATGTAATTATACATATTACCCAATTCAGTATCTGAAAGAGCCCTATCATACATGAACAATGATTGCAAACTAACATTACCGAATTGTCCATAATTATTTACTAAACCAGTAGTTAAATTAGCAGCAGAACCATATACATTTGCACAAAGACCTATATTCCATGGACCATCTCCGAGTGATACCGCTCCATTAGAAGAATATAATAATGTATTATTTTGCCATAAACTATGATTAGCATTTGATACTGTATATCTGTATAGTAAAATTGCATATGTATTTTGAACAATGGGTGCTACTTGAATCATTCTTGCATTTCCTGCAATAGCAACACTTAATGTTGATGTAGTGCCTTGTCTTGCTACAACAAATTGTTCATAATTTGTATTTGATCCAGGTAATGCTTCCATAATTCTCTCCCAATTTAGATTACTCCTGAATTTATAATACATTCCAAAAGTAAAACCACCATTACTAGCTATATTAAATTGTACATTTGATGCCCACATCATAGAGTTTGATCCAGTATAAAAGATTACTTCAGAACGTCCACTAATACCAGTATTTGATGACCAATAAGGTTGTTGTGCATTACTTGTTTGTCTAAAAATATCCCACGAAGAAACTCTAGCGGTTGTTATATCCTTTGTTTGTAAATTCACACGCAAATTAGATGCAACAAAATAATTATTACTTAAATTAGGTAATACTTGTATTTTATTCACATACAAATTTGAATTTACAGTCGTTGGCATTGAAAAACTAGCTATACCTAAATTACTAAATGTATTTGAATTCAAAACTCGAGTACTAATAAGATTAGATCCAATTAAAACATTGCATGAAAACGAAGCATTACCTAAATTACTTAGAGTATTTGAAAATAGTACGTCTTGATTTACTGTAAAATTAGAACGAACAAATAAATTAGAAGAAAAAGAGACATTATCTACATTACTAAAAGTATTTGATCCTATAAATTGTTGTTTTATGTATAAATTCGATTCTACAAGTAAATTAGACCCACCAATATAAGCATTTCCTAAATTACTAAATGTATCTGAAAATAATACTTGTTGGTTTACTGTTAAATTCGATGCAAGTAATAAATTACATCCGATAGATGTATCACCTAGATTACTAAATGTATTTGAAAATAATACTCTATAATTTGCATTCAAATTGGATCCAACAACTAAATTACATCCTATAAATACATTACCAATATTACTTGTTGTATTCGAATTTATAATTCTTTGAACATTTATATTTGAAGTTATCAACTTTTGATTAACATACATATTAGAGTCAACAATTACATTTGAAGAAAAATATGCAGTATTAATATTACTCAATGTATTTGATGATATAATATCAGTATAAACATATAAATTAGATAATACTGAATTATTAATTGAAATATTATCGTTAATATTTACATTACTATAAAATTTAACTCCCCCTAATACTTCTAACATATTTGTTAAATTACTATTACTACTACCTATTTCAACATTACAGAATGTATATGAAATATCATTTGATGATGCCGTAAATCCTCCACCAGTCGTTGCAGATAAAGATTCACCAAAGATTTGAAGATTACTTGCATTCAATACACCATTGACATATACGTCAATAGGAATACTAATATTACTTTTTGTTATTGTAAGAGATTCAAAACCACCAGAACCATCTAACATCGACATACCTGAAATAAATTTAGCATCGTCGTTTAAACTAAATTTAAGATTATTAGATGCAAGTCTAATCTGTGACAAGTTACTATAAGCTTCAAATGATATAGCAGGTTCGGATGTATTTCCGAGATGTATAGTGGCATCTGTATTACTTGATGGCAATTTCGTACCTATATAAGTTTTCCCTAATAAATTTAATTTTTCATTATCATTAGAATATGATCCTACTAATAATTTACCATGATCTATTATAATTTTACCACCATAAAATACAGCATTTCCTAAATTTCCAGCTAATTCATTGGAATCAATCCAGAAATATATTTTTCTACCTGTTGTTGAATCATCAGCACCATAAATATCTAAATAATTTGAATTAAAACCTATTGTACCAGAATTACTTGTTAAAAAATCATTGGTAAATGATATATAATTATTACTATACATTACTAACTTGCCACTTGTTTTTAAATTGCCAGATAAAGTGAGTGTTTCTTCAATATTACTACTTCCTATAGATACTTTACCATCCGAAGAGATATATACAGATGATTCTGTTAAAAGATGAATATTACTTGCATCTATGTGTATGTTTTTGAAATTAGATCGTGAAAACTCATCACGAGAACCAGATTGAATATATGAAGAATCTTCATTACATGAATATCTCATATAAAGTGCTTTTCCTCCATGATTAGATAGCCAAGGTGCATCATTTACTAAAGCTAAAAAATCATTATCTGTTTGGAAAGTTACGTAATTTGAAGAATTACCTACAGAAACATTGCAACCCAAGAAAGTAATTCTATTAATTGTAACATTTGATCTATAAAAATTTAATGCACTTGTATCATTACTTACTGTACCTATAAGTATATGTTGATTTGATGATCCTGTATATATCAATATATCATTTGATATAGAATCATTAAACAAATACGTATTTGACATGGATATTTCAATATTACCGTCCATTTTAAATTAAAACAGTTTTTTTATGATGGCAATATACCTACAATGATTAAAGTTTAAGAGTTTAATTTACTAATTATAGTAATGCCGTTTTCTTCTAGTTCAAAATCTACCAGCCGTACAACAATTATTATTCCGACAAATAGTAATAGTGGTTCATCAGAAAATGATAATATGAGCGATAAAACTGTTGGAATTATTCTAGGTAGTGTATTTGGTGGAATATTTGGAATCATGTTAATTATGATATGTATATTTTATATAGAACATCGTATTAGAATAATACGTAATAAACAAAATGAGAAAAAACAACAATGTGAATTTGAAAAAAATATTGCAAGATTAGAATTAATTGTTGGCCCATATATCGATAAAAATCCAAATATATTGGATATGGATGATAGAAAAATACCAGAACATTTACAACAAAACATCGATAATCTTAATGAAAACGATGCAAAATTTGCTATAAATGTTATTGCAAAACGTCGAGTCAAATTACCTATAGATGTATGTGTAGATTAAATTTGATTATAAAAATATATAATTTTTTCATATACTCTTACCAAAATCAACTATTTTTAAAATGTTTTCTTTATATTCTTCGAAAGTTATTTCGAATAATATTTATAAAAATAAGATTAATAGACAAATTATTGTATATAATTGTCATTGTAATCATAGTGGATATGGGTACGGTTCTATTCCAAGTTCTGAAAAACTGAAGACAATGATTCAAGATATAGAAACTCTTTTACCTACAATAAAACAAAAAATTCACAGTTGTGTAGTAATGACCAAAATGGAAGATCGCCACCGTGTAATGATGATTAGTGATATTAATTGTGAAATAGGAGATATACAAATAATTATTTCCAAACTAAGAAACGAAATTGAGATGTGTAACTATTATTGTACACACAAAACAAGTAATAAAATTTGATTTTTTTATTTATAATGTTATAAATAGTAACAAATATTATGAATTCTGAACAGACATACGCCTATGAAAGAGCACAGACTCGTAATAATATATTTATAACTGGTGCAGGCGGATGTGGAAAATCATATACACTGCAAAAAATAATTAAATGGGCTAAAGAAAGAAATATAGAATATGCTGTAACTGCATCGACAGGTTGTGCTGCTTATTTGATTCAAGGACGTACAATACATTCTTATTTAGGTATTGGATTAGCTAAAAAAAGTGCCAAAGAATTAGCTGATTATATAAGATGGAAAAAACCAGCTATATTTTCAAAATTAAGAGTCTTAGAAATGTTAATTATAGATGAAATATCAATGATTAATGCAGAACTATTTGATAAAATTTCAGAATTCTTATCTATTATAAGAGGATCTTCGAAACTTTTTGGAGGTGTTCAACTTATTTTATGTGGAGATTTTGCACAATTACCACCCACTGATGGTAAATATTGCTTTCTAGCAAAATCATGGAAACAAATAGAAACTATTACATTGAAAATAATGATGAGGCAAAATAAAGATCAACGTTTTCAACAGATGTTGGAAGAATTACGTTGGGGATTATGTAAAAAAGACAATCTTCTTATCTTGAAATCATTAAAAAATAATGAAGTTTCTAATAATGGAATCATTCCAACAATACTGTATTCAATGAATGTAGATGTAGATGCAATTAATAATGGTAAATTTAAAGAATTAATTGATAGTGGAGCTGATAATAGAACTTATATTACTTCTACATCAGTTGCTGGAAAATCGTGGGCATTATCTTTAAAGATTCCTGAAAAAATAGATATTTGCATTGGTGCACAAGTTGTATTAACTTGGAATGTCTCACAAGACGATGGTTTAATCAATGGGTCACGAGGTATTGTTACAGGGTTTGATGTTACTGGACCTGTTATAAGATTTGTAAATGGTCAAGAAAGAGTTATAGAATCTGTTAAAATTATTGATGAAGATGATCCAACAATGAAAATATCATTCATGCCAATTAGATTAGCATATGCTTTAACTATACATAAAAGTCAAGGAATGACATTGGATGCTGTTATTCTAGATTTAGGTGATAGTATTTTTGAATATGGACAAGCATATACAGCCCTTTCAAGAGCTAGAAATTTAGAAAGTATCAAATTAATTGCTTTGAAAAAATCGTCATTCAAAACACACAAAGATGTCCTAGAGTTCTATAACATAAAATAAAAAAATTTGATTTATAAGTAGAATACTTGATTTATAAGTAAAATTACTAGTAACAATGTCTTCTCTATACGTTGTACGATCAAATCTTATGCCACGTATTAAGACATGTTCTGATTGTAAATACTATGTGAGTACTAATAATAAATGTGCAAAATTTGTATATATTGATATTGTCACAGCTGATCGTGTATTACTCGATGCTAAGTTAATGAGATCTGAAACAAGTTTTTGTGGATTTGGTGCAGTTCATTATGAACACAAACCAAAAAAACTTACAGATAATCAAAATAAATCTCTAGATCCTCTAGATTTGTCATTTGAGAATTATGACCCTACAGCTGTAGATTAATTATTTTAGTTTTTTCTATTCTAGTATATAATCATACATATTTACATCTATATTCGGTGTAATATTATGTAATGGAATTTTATTACACATAATATCATAAACTGCTTTTTGAATAGACAAAATATCTGTTTTAATATCTATGAACCCATCTGATTCAATATGTTCTACTCTCAGTTTATAAATATCATTATTGGATTCATTTTTTATAACATTTAAATCTACTAACATAACAATTATTAGATTGTTATATGGTGCAGTGATATTTGTAGAAAATCGTCCAAGAGAATATGAATCAATCTTTTTAAATTCTTCCATTATAATTGAATCTATTGTCCCATCTGAAATAAATTTACACAAACTTTCCAATTCAAATGTACAATTATTAACATATCTTGGGTATAATTTAAAAGTCATCGTGTAAATTGTAGTAAATAAGTGATTATTTGTATCTAATCAATTTTTATAGTCTGTTGGTATTAAACTATTTAAAAATTAGATTTGTATTATAATCTATGGCATCTCTATATAATCAATCATTTCGAACAACTGTACCTCTACGTTCTAAAACATGTATAGATTGTAAATTTTACATACATTCTAGTAGTAAATGCAACAAGGTTGAATATAAAAATATAAAGACATCTGAACCAACACTACTAGATGCAGAATCTATGAGGTCTGATACTGGTTTATGTGGTTTTAATGCAGAATTTTATGAACAAAAAGAAAACAAAACTATTGTTAATAATGAACCTTATTCTAGTTTTTAGATTTCTTTTTATATTCGTCTTGGGCAAGTTTCCAAAGAACACTAAACATTAATCCTTGAATACCATTGGTTATTATTTTAGTGACTAATCCACGACCTAATAAACCTATTATTCCATCTTTATTTATTATCATTTGTACGACTGCAACATAAGACAATGGTTCTTTAGATGTTTGCCTTGTTGTTTTTATTACGCGCAAAGAATTTGCACAACAGTCTGATACAAATGATGCACAAAAACCAATTGTAGCGCTACGAATTAATTTTTTTGTCATAGAATCATATTCTGGAATTCTAGAATTTAGAAAATTATAAGTAGCAAACCACGGATAATGACCTGCAAATGTAGCAGCTGATGCTGCTAATGAACCATGATATAATGCTGGAATACCCTTTGATTTTATTTTGTTAGCAAGTATGGTCATTGCATCTTTTCCTTCAACTTGTAATGTTGTTTTTACAGTATCAATCGGCATTAAAAAAATACGAAAAGATGCTGCAGATAGAGATGCTGCCAATGTCTTAATACCAATAGGTAAATTTTGAGTATTATCGAAACTATCTAATAAAGATAATGTGCCAGCATTTGCTGCTGTATCGCCAAATCTACTTAATGGTCCCTGTAATAATGCTGGACCTAATCCTCGATAAAACCGAGGAATACCACCGTCTTTGTACAATGTTTTTAAAGCATATAGAGTAGTAGTTCCATATCTATATTGATAATTAATTGTAGTACGTAACCACATTAAAGACAATACTTGAACGGACATTGCTGCCATTCCTGGCAGTCCACCGGCTAAAGCATCATTTTTAGCTTTTATTATAATATTTTTTAATTCTGGTTTTGATTTTGATTCCATATACTAATCATAATTTTTTGTTTTTAAGTATTTAACTTTAAAATTAACAGTCCTTCAATTTATTTTTACATCGTAAACAAAAGAAAATCTTATTCCACCAATGTGTTTTTTTTGTACTTGCTTCTACTAAAGATATATTATGTTCATTAATTATTTTAATATTTACATACTTTTGCCAATATACATTAGGAATATAATATAATCGACTATTTGCATATGTAATAATTGATAATATTTCATAGTCATTTCGCTGATACCATGAAATATCTGTTTCAATATTTCTACAAATACATCTAGGAAGATCATCAATAAATGTACTAGATGTATCTGTTTCTCCTTCGAAACATCGAACTGCATGTTCATGTACTCCTAAAACAAACCCTTTACATTTCTTACAACATATCATATGTATATCATACCAAGCACTTTTACATGGTATACATAATTTCTTATAAAAATACTGTTTATATGTTTTATCTTTTTGATATTGTACCAATATAAATGGTTGATCAGTCAAACAATCAGTAATTAATGTATGATTACACATGGGACAATAATATACGTTTCCAATGATTAGTTGACTATAGATATTATTTATATTTTCACTAGATTTCCAGAATAAAGGTAGTGATTTAAAAGGATCTTCACCAAGTGTTTTATAACGCCCATATAACTCCATATACTGGGTACAATACTAACAATATTCTTATATAATAATTAGAATAATTGGGTGTGTTTCAATACTGATGTAAAAATATTCTCAATAACTTTATGAAAATAAAATAGAAAAATTAGATCCAATATTTATAATTTACAATTAAATCATTTACTTTATAAAGCAACTCAAGAATATATGGTCGAACATCTTCCATATAATAATCTACATTGTTTAGTTCTGTACAGATATTTTCATAATAAGCTCCTAGAAAATTATCAAATTCATCAATCAATGAATCTAATTCAATAAAATATTCATATACATCTTCGTATTTAGTATTTTCTTCAATTTCATTTAGAATAGTAACTACTGTTTTCTGGATCTTAATGAGAGTTGGGTGAACCATTTTTCAATAAGACTATCAAAATAACTCTAAACATAAAATTATAACAATTTTATTCAAATTTTATTTTTCAATTTCTAGGTGGCAATACATTATCTCTAAAAAACGAATCAGCAGCTACATTACCTGGTGGTGAATATCTACAAACAACTACTTTACAACCTACTTGTCTTGAAAAATTAGGCATTGTTATTGCACGTAAATGTTCTCCACATCCAAAGGAGGTTGTACCTTTCCATACAACCTGTGTAAAATGACCAGTACCTCTTTCCCAATTATCACTAAATAAATGCTGGGCATTATAATCATATCTGCTTTCTTCTCCATACCATGCATCAATTGCTGATTTACATGTTTCTTGTGGAAATGGATAACTTGACATACTATATAGATTTTCACCATAATTTCCTCGAGAATGTGTTAATGAACAACTTCGTGTTAATGTTTCTGCATAAATTGCACTATCTCTTGCTAAATTTTCATTCCATGCTAAAGGTCCAACTTGATGTATGCGTCTATAATTATTTGTTGTATCTATAACTTGCTGAATATCTATACAATTACCACCAGTTGGACTAGGTTTAGGACTTGGAGTCGGACTAGGTTTAGGACTTGGAGTCGGACTAGGTTTAGGACTTGGAGTCGGACTAGGTTTAGGACTTGGAGTTGGGCTAGGTTTAGGACTTGGAGTTGGGCTAGGTTTAGGACTTGGAGTAGGACTCGGGGTAGGACTTGGAGTTGGTCGGGGTCTAATATTAATTGGAGGACATGTATAACTTGCTACAACACTATTAGCTGATAACAGTAATAATATAAGTATCATTTTGCCATATACTTACATTATTAAAAATGGTTTAAAAATAGTTTAGATTTTTCCAGAAAATAAAAATTTGATATTGAATAGTATAGTTTTAAATAATTTAAACAATCATTATGATTGTATATACACTTTCATCACATAAATTACCACTTTTTATAAATAATAATAATAAAAATTATATGTGGTGTTTTGTAAATAAAAATGATGCATATAAAATTTCCAAAATAATTAATAACACAACATCTATTTATGAATTTTCAGATAAAAAAATTAATTTACCTGTTTCATTTCTGATGAAAGACCCTCCATGTAAAAATACTCATTTTAATTTATATCCATATACGAATATTCGTATAGAAAAAAACAATGAAATATTAAATTCAATCGATATAGATCAAATTGATTATGATGAATTTCTAATGTATCCATTTTTCAATATATCTACCATTTTATCTTCTAGTATTTATGATACAGGCAATGAAGTAATATGCAGTTCTTCAGTCATTAATTCTATAGACTGACTAGACTATAGACTAGATAGTATTTATTAATATTCGGCAAATTATAATTTTATAATTCTAATTCTTATATAATCATGCAAGATTTCAAACAAATTGAAGACTTTATTCAAATAGTCGAATTTAATATATTCAATAATTATATTCCAAAAGTCTATTATATACCACTTAAAGAACTATCTATGGCTGAATTATACAAACTAAGAGATGCAAATTATCATGTCTATAATCAGGAAAGATATGAAGATGATCCATTAAATGGAAAAGTTGATGAAGTAGTAAGTACAGCTATGAAAATAATATCAAGCAAGAAAAATATAATTGAACATCTTGATAAGAATCAAGAATGGACAGAAAGAATTGTATTTGTTTATACACTATTACCTCAAGAAGCTTATAGATCTTAAATAATTTGAGTTATAGTTGATTTATATGTTGGGTCTCATTTAGATGAAATAAATTTGCATATTTTTGTTCCACACTTTAAACATGTACCTGCTACCATTTTTCTTCCGTTGGATGTTGTCTTAACCTTACTATCTTTAATAGTTTGTTGTTTCTTGCATTTTAAGCAATAACCTTTAGTACTTTCTGGCATTTGTTTATATTATATAGAGAATTAATTAAAAATTTGATTAATATAAAATAATGCCAAGTTCACCAATCAAAAACACCTATAACAATTCACCTTCCCAAAAATCACCTGTAAAATCTCGTATGGATAATATTCTCGGTCAAGAGTTTGGACGCGGCGGTTTCGGTATTGTATATACTCATAAGAATGACTCTGGATTATGTGTTAAAGTCAGTAATAAAGTTAAGGGTAATCAATCTTGTCGTCAATGGAGTAATGAATATAAAAAAATTATGTCATTTTATGAAAAAATTAGTGAATCGGAATTCTATAAAAAATTAAAACTAGCAAAAGTCCTTAAACCAACCGAGTTTGTCGAAAGTCCAGAACAATGTTATATGATTATGCCAAGAGTATTTAGACCAGAAGGTAAAGATATTATCAAACCTACTATTCAGGCACAACTAGGTTGTCCAAGTTGTAGTATGATTCATAAAGGACGCGGTGAATTTATGGGTCTTGAACAAATAAAGACATATGTTGATGACAAGGATATTGAAAATGTTTCATATGAATTAGGTGTATTAATGGGGCTAATACATTTTGTAGGTAAAAATGATGCATACGATGTTGAACTCTATATGGGAAAGGAAACAAATTCTCGCAAGTGTAGATTTTACCTAGCTGATTTCGATCTATCTGAAGAATATAAAACACTTTCTCCTGCAATAATACAAAGATTAACATGGTCACTTGATGCAGTTCCATACTTTCCAACTGAAGATAGTGATAGCGAACTATTTAAAAAATTTAAAAAAGGATATACAGAAGTAGCAATATCAGTAGGTATATCAGATGATATTGTAGACACAATATTTGAAAATTATGGTTAATATATAAATATATTTTGAAATAGGATATGTAATTATTATGTGTAAAATTTTTGTTTTGGAATTTGAACCTTTTTTTATGGAATATTCAAAGTCAAATGAATTATTGTTTATTGAAGCTATATTAAATTCTTTGGTAGATCATTATGGTAATTCTTTTGGTGTTGAAATTTACACACCATGGAATGAATTACACACTCCAGAAAAAATAGTATTTACATGTGTTTTTACATTTAAAACAGATTTATACATAGATGATTTTATTATAAATTCTTATAGATTCAAAAAAAGTTTAGATGAGTTTATAACATCAATTACTTATATCGGTAAATATTCAGGAAATGAAAAAACATCATATTCATCTGTTAAATATAAACTAGATGTTAAGAATGGAGATTATGTTGACAAAGTTAGAATTGATCTTCAAAAAAATACAACAATGTATTTTTAATTTTTTTATCCGATGTGTAAATAAATATGCACATAGATCCATTATTAATCGAAGACTTGAATTCAAATCCTTATTTAATATTACAAAAATTATCTGTAAAAGAAATTATACAAATTTTAAAACAAGCAAACCATGCATATTATCAAGAAGGAAAACCTCTATTTTCAGATGATATTTATGAAATTATAAGAGAGTATTTATCAAAATTAGTTCCAGACCATCCTCTAGTTCAACCAGATACAGTCGGATCTATTCCAAAAGCTGACAAGGTAAAATTACCCATTTGGATGGGATCTATGAATAAAATAAAAGATGATCCAATATTAATTGAAAATTGGAAAAAGAAATACACTAATAAATATGTAGTAAGTGATAAATTAGATGGTATAAGTTGTTTATATCATTACAAAGATGATGGCAAAGTTTTGTTATACTCTAGAGGCAATGGTGTATATGGACAAAATATATCACATTTATTAAAATACATATCAGGTATTCCTACTGTTTCTAATAAAGATGATATTATGGTGCGCGGTGAATTAATATTAACAAAAGATGATTGGAAAAAAATCAGTAAACTTAGAAAAAATCCTAGAAATACTGTAGCTGGTCTAGCTAATTCTAAAAAACCAGATCCAGATATTGCAAAATTAGTAAAATTCATAGCATATGAATGTATTGAACCTTATGGAATGAATCAAGAATCTTCTTTGAAATATCTTAAAGAATTAGGATTCAAGATAGTTGATTATAAAGTAATTGATAATAAACAACTAGAAATTGATAATCTTTCGAAAATATTACAAGAAAGAAGAAAAAATAGTGATTATGAAATTGATGGTATTATAATTAATCATAATACTTTTCATGAAAAAAAAGATGGAGAAAATCCAGATTATTCATTTGCATTCAAAAGTATATTAACTCATGATAAAGCTGAAGTTATTGTAAAAGATGTTCAATGGAATATTAGTAAAAATGGTTTATTAAAACCCGTTGTAATATTTGATAAAGTAATTATAGATGGAGCTGGAATACATAGAGCAACTGCACATAATGCTCAATATATATTTAAAAACAATATAGGTCCTGGTTCTAGAATTATAGTAATCCGTAGTGGAGGCGTAATACCATATATATTAGAAATTTTATCATATTCATCTACTGGTGCGCCTAGTCTTCCAAATAATATAGATTTCCCATGGAAATGGAATGATAATAAAACAGAAATAGTATTAATTAATCCTAATGCAGCAAAAGAATATCAGATAAAACAGTTGGAAAATTATATTACTGTATTGAATGTAAAATCTATTGGTCAAAAAATAATTAGAAAATTATATGATAATGGTATTGATAGTATAAAAAAATTAATTAATATTACTAAAATTGACTTGTATAAGACAACATATAGTTCTAAAATAACAATGAAAATTTATAATCAATTACAAAATATCTATAGAAATGGGACATGTGTAGATTTTATGGCCGCAAGTAATATTTTTGGAGCAGGTTTTGGTAAAAAGAAATTCAAATTAATAACTGAAGCATATCCAGATATTTTAGAAAATAACCCACCTTCATTAACAGAATTATTAGAAACAAAAGGTGTTGGTGAAAAAAATGCAAGACAGTTTATAGATCATTTACAAGATTTTTTTGAATTTATGGAAGACATTGGGTTACCTTGTCGTACTACATTAAAACCCATAGAACCAACACCAGAAGGAATGATGGTTCTATATGGAAAAACAATTGTATTTACAGGTTTTAGATCTAAAGAATTAGAAGAATTTATAATTAGTCGTGGTGGTAAGGTTAATTCTTCTGTTTCTTCGAATACAAATATTCTTGTTGCAAAAAGTATTGACGATACAAGTATTAAATCAGAAACTGCAAAAGAACTTGAAATACCAATTATAAGCTTGAAAGATTTTATTGAAGATACAGGGTTCAAAGAACCAACAACTAATATTGTTGAAATGGATGAGGAATTTGAACAGTTAAAAAATGAATTAGAAAAGGAAATTAATTTAGATGAAGATGACTCAGATGATGACTCGGATAATGACGAGACTGATACTCTTAATAAAACAGCAGATTGTATAAGACAATCTTTAAACTGGTCAAATATGAAACGTACACATATCTTTGGTAAATCGATGTTTGATAAAGAGACTGTAGTTGATGCAATACCAAAATCAAGTCCAAAATTAGAAACATTATTAAAAAAAATAGAATACCTAGATAAACGAGATTTACAACAATACGGACATAAATTTAAACATATGATATTTTCTGATGTTGTAAAAAGAGGTTTTGGTGCTAAGATTATAGCATCCGCTTTATCTGCATCTGGTTATAATCATGCCTATGATAAAGAATTTACATTGGAAAAAACAAAATTATTTAAAACAAAGGGTAATAATTTTGCAGTTCTAGCATCCACGCAAATATATACAAAACCAATTACTAATGATTTTAAACATAAATTACTTAAAATATTTAATTCAAGACCGGATAATATAAATGGAGATTTAATTAGAATAATGGTTTTAGACAGTGGTTATAAACAAGGGATTGATTTATTTGATGTAAAGTATGTTCATTTGTATGAACCATTATTAAATTATTCTGATGAATTACAAGCAATAGGTAGAGCGACACGTTTATGTGGTCAAAAAGGATTAAATTTTGATAACGGATGGAAATTGCATGTTTATAAATATGATCATATTCTGAAAGAATCTCTCGCAAAGAAATTTGGAGGTATAAATAGTATTGAATTAATCTTTTCACAACTCAATAAAAATAAGAATTTATTAACACTTTCTAGAGAGTTAGAATTACTATGTCAAGATGCAGCAGTAGATAAAAGATTAACTAGTTCTATACATTCATTTAGTTATAAAGTTAAGAGAGGAGGCGATTATAAAAGTGAACAAGAAAAAGTTAACAAGACATTTTCAAATCTTAAATGGGAAGGTGTTAAAATAGAGAATCTTTGTAAAACTGAACAAATAGATATAGGTTTATTAAAACTAACACCTACACAAGATTTTATCCGACAATATTTTCAACCTACACTCAATCAAAAAGGGCTATTTTTATATCATTCATTAGGCTCTGGTAAAAGTTGTACAGCTATAGCTACTGCTAGTTATTCTTGGGAAGCAAATGGTTATACAATTATATGGGTTACACAAGGTACTTTAAGAAGTGATGTATATAAAAATATGTTTGATATGTCGTGTTTAGAAAGAATTCGTGATTATATTAAAAAAGGTAACAAATTGCCAGATGATTTAGTACAAAGGAAGAAGTTATTATCTAAATTATGGTTACCACCTATTAGTTATAAACAATTTAATAATGCTCTACTACGTCAAAATAAATTGTATGATTTTTTAATTAAAAGAAATGGTTTTTCTGATCCACTAAGAAAGACTTTAATAATAATTGACGAAGCACATTTGATGATGTCACCAACTATTAAAGAAAAAGAGAAATTAGATATTAATTTATTAAAATCATGGGTTCGTAATAGTTATAAAACATCCAAGGAAAATAGTGTTAGACTTTTATTAATGTCTGCTACACCTATTGGTGATAATCCATTTAATTTTATGAAAATTATAAATCTTATAAATGAAAATGATATGCCTGAAACTGAAAGTGAGTTTACTAAAAAATATTTGAATGAGAATTTAGAATTTACTGCAACTGGTAAAGAAATGTTTAAAAATGATATATCTGGAAAGATAAGTTATCTTAATAGAACTAAAGATATTAGACAATTTGCACAACCTATATTACATGAAATTCAAGTACCTATATCTGAACCTCAAGATCTTGGTGTTTTTTTGACAGAAATAGAAGAGCATGATACTATGATATCTGAACTTAAAAATAATAAATTAGGAGAATTGAAAAAGAAACTTGTCGAAGAAATAGAAAATACCTTTGAAAAACCAATAAAAGACTGTGATAAATTACCAAAAGTTGCAGCCAAAAAAGTATGTATTTCAGAATTGAAAAAAGAAATGAGAGAAGAAAAATCAAAAGTCGATGAGAAAGCTAGAGTCATAGTAGCTGATTCTAAAAATAAAATTAATAAAGCTAAGGAGGATATTAAAACATTAAAGAAAAAAATGAAAGAAGTTCGCCGTAATGATTCGAGTATACTAACTGTTTTAGAGAAAAAATGTTTCAAAGAGTCTAAAGAAGATAAAGAAGAAGACAAAAATAAAGAAGAAGAAAATGATGATGATTAAAAGTATATAAGTATAGAAAATATTAGCAATAATATATAATGATGTTAAGACGGATCATTGCGCCTGCAATGCTCACAAGTTATATGTTATATAGACCTAAACAATGTAAAGCTATTGTTACACATTCTTCAAATAAAGATAAACCCCCATTTCCAAAATATTTTATAGATGAAATAAGTGACTTGAATGAAAAAGATAAACATTTAGCATTTGAAGAAATGAAAGAGTCATTAATTAATTATTATCCCAATAAGTATAAATATATAGTTGACAATATTACTAATCATGATATCATTTCAGAACTAGATTATATTCGTGTAATGTATAAAAAACCACTTGGTCCTGAGAGAAAAATCACATTGAGAAATAATATTTATAAAATCATAAAAAATAATAAATGTTCACAGGAAGAACTTGCGCTATTTGAGTATATATTAAAATATTATGAATGTATAGAATAGTCATGAAATCTGCTAGTGAAAAATTAAAAGAAATTATTGATATCTTTAATAAACTTAAAGAGTTAGGTATATCTGATGATTTATGTAAAGATTTGAAAAATTTTAGAAAAATTTCAAATGATTTTATTAAATCTGACACTAGCTTTCAAGGAAAAATAAGATTAATAGAAATAGATAGAGAATTAGTTTATTTACTATCAGTACAACCCAATATACAATCTCATGCATATCTTAAATATAAAGAAATAAGTTAATATAATTTAATATTTGAGTTTATTTGAGTAAACTCAAAGTTATCCATGTACTTATAAAAAATACAAATATACCCCATAATGTATCTTTTATTGCAACATTAATAGAATAATTACTAAATATAGCATAATTGGTAGCATTGTATAAACCATATAAAATAAATCCAAATAATCCAGCTATTTTAATAGAAGATACTATATTTGATTCTTTTTCTTTTTGGATTAATGGATATATAAAATAGAGTAATGCAATGAATATAAACAAATAAGAAAATACACCTCCTGATAAACGAATTTTTATATTCGTTCCTTGAATATTTTTTACCATGGTATTATACATAGGCTTTTGTATATTTAACCATATTAGGTCAAATATGATGATTAATGCAATTGTCACCAAACTATGTTTAAAATCCATTCTATAATTACTTTTTAGATAAGATATTCATATCATATCTTAGACATTCATGTTTTAGACATTCATGTTTTAGACATTCATATCATCATCTTCGCTATTATAATAAGAACTATCTGAATCTGAATAATAATCAGTTTCAACTGTGTCATCTTCTTTGTTATTAGTTCTGTATTTTATCATATAATTTTCAGAACATAGTTGAATTTTTTCAAATCCAAACTTGTTAAATAATTTATTACTAGCGATATTATCATTTTCACCCATAATTTTTGTAATAATATTGTAATTATCATATTTATCAACAAAATGATTTAATAATACTGTTGCATATCCTCTATTTTGAAATCTTTCTTCTGTCTGGATGGTATATAAATATACCATATCTTCTGATTCTACTTTATACGTAAGTCTACAATATACATTATTATTATCTTTTAGACGAAGAAGCGTATAATCATCATACACAACTGGTTGGAAATAAAGATTACCTTGAGAAGTTGCCATGATTGTTAATATTAAGAATATTATTTAATATTATTCAATCAAATTTTATATATTATTCGTTTCCATCTAAATATTGTGGAGGTGTTAATATTGACTTGAACGTAAGGTAATTATCTGATCTAGATTCATCTAACTTGACTATATATCCTTTTTCTACATTTCTTTTAATAGCAAAAATTACTGCTTTAACAACACCTTCATATTTATCAAGAACACGTTTGAATGTCTCTGCTACATCATGAGGAGGATTTTTCCATGCTCCGCATCCCAAAGCAGCCATAATAATTACATCATGATTATTGGTTTGAGCTACTTGTAATATGAGTTCTATTTTTTTCTCAAGTATATCAATATCTTCTTGTGTTAATTTTCCTTCATTTGTTAAGATTGGATATTTGATTCCTGGGCATGCTATAAAATCCAGATCAAATGGTTGACATACTTTGAATTCATTATCTTCACGTTCTTTAAATACGGTAATAGTAGGAGAATATACTGCTTGATCATTCTTAATTGGATAATATTTTAAAGTCAAAGACCGAAAATAATTACTTCTGCGAAATAGTGATTCTTCTGCAGCTCCACTCCCTGTGGAAACACACCCTCCTGGAAAACTATCATCACTTGGATTAACAACAAGAGGTTTGTGTTTCTCAAATGTTTTTGCAATATCAATTAAATCTTTGTCTACAACAGCAATAAACGTACAATTATATTTCTTTTGATATGTGAAATCTTGATCCCATGTATATTTTATAGAGTCTTTTCCTTTTAAAGGTGGTGCTTTCTTTTCAGTATCATTCCAAACTGCGATTCTTTTGTAAAAAGGACCTTGTATCATCGCTATTTAATTCTTGATGTATATTTTTGTTAACTTGTTTACACGCGTTAGATTAAGAGTAAGTAAAGTACAAATTTGTAAGAATAATCTACATAAGAATATTTTTTGTGTAATATCAAAATGGAATGCTTTATCGAAAGGAATAATTTTCTTACCAAGTACAAAGATCAACTTGATTTTGTTCATCTCAGTCGCAATTGTGGAGTAACTGATTACATCCGCAAACGGACACCATATCTCCCTTGGTCTGATATATCTGATGAAGAATATCACAATTATATTAAAAAACATGACTCTAGATTCACATTGGAAGAACAAGATAAATTTAACTATATAGAATTTTTGTTCAATCCACACATGTCATATTCATGGAAAAATATACAAACATGTCTTGAAAAATATGAAAAAGAAAATAAACCGATTCCACGATATGCCTTACCAAATCTATCAAGAAACCGTGTGTTTATGAAAATTGATGAAGACTATTTATTACATCAATTAAACGCTACATTGCCGCTATAAAGATCCAACGCATGATCCGAAGATGTATGAGTGATCCAGAACATGTGTTTTGTAAGCGTCGATTACAACGCGAATTCAAACAATTAAATGATGTAACATTTTTGTATTGACAGAGTGTATTATTCGTAATTTATATATTTTAAAAATAACAACTGTATTATAAAATGAGATGTTTTGTTGATAACGCAAATATGGTAAATATATTCTGGTCTGAAAAATGTGGGTGTACTTATCTTAAGAGTTTATATAATTATTATATACGTGGCGTTGATATGAGTCCTCATACAAAAGAATGGGCAGGAAATGAAGAATTTCAAGATCCAAATGGAAATAGATATAAAAATATTTTAATAGTTAGAAATCCATATCATAGAATTATATCTGGATTTTATGATAAATATGTTGATGGAAACTTCTCTTTTACATTAAATAAACCTACTTTTAAAGAGTTTGTTAATATTTTAGAAACTAAACCAGAAATAATAGATTATGATCATTTTTCGCCACAATTTTCACGTGCTTATTATAATGAATTATTTTTCGATGTTATTTATGACATTGATAGCTTTGATGAAAAAGATTTTTTAAATAATTTTAAGCTTAAATCTCTAGAGTATAATCCAACTATTAATATTTCTAAAAGTTATTATAAAAATGATCATACAAATGAAAAACGAATTAAAATATATGTTAAAAATGCATATGATCTATCATATACTGATTTATGTTATTTAAAAAGAACAAGTCAAGTTCCATTATATTCTTGTTTTTATAATGATATAGTAAAGAAACAAGTTGAAAAAATATATTCAGTTGATTTTATAAATTTAGAAAAATATGGTATCCACTATACGATTTAATTTTCTCTCATTACATAAAAATGTTTGGAACAAATGATCAAGTTGAACATTTTGGAAAAAAGAAAAAAACTATAAAAGTATCTGGTAAAGCTGTTATTGCTGTTGTTTTAATTATTATCGCAATTGCTGTATTTGTATATATTGGTACTAGAATGGATAAAGCTAGTGCTGCGGCTGCTCCGGGTACAACACCTTCAGTTCCGAAACCTGTGACTGGTGGGTCTCGATATCATAGGTAATAGATAAATTTATTGTTATCTTTTTTTCTTTTGATCTTGTAAATTTAGATCTTAACGATGTTAAATCTATATTGATTGGATTTTCTAATTTCTTTAATAGTTTTGCTAGTTTATATTTTTCATAACGTTCATTAATATAACAAAATAATGAAATCATTAGCCCTATATTACAAACAAAATGTTATTAAAAAAACGCATAATAATATCTATGTGGTAATGTAAAACCTTCTGAAAATTTATTTCTAGAAATAACAACAAATTCAGATACAATTCCATTTTCAAAAGTACATTTTACAAGTTTATCTCTTGGAATAGTTGAAAAATCTATTTTATGTAAAACACTTACAAAACCCAACATCCAATCATCTTCGTGATATAAATTTATACATTTATTTGTATATTTTGGCATTAATATAGGAGATCCAAAACTTAATATATCTAAATCATCAATCTTACTGGATGTTTTTAGTATATGATCTAGTAGAATATTTGTATTTGACCAACATAAGATTCTTCCATTTGTAAAAGTATTTAATTGTTCTCTACATGATATAACATCATTAATATAAAACTTATTATTGAGATAATCTATAGTTTTAGAATAGTTTTCATATATATTGAATGATGTTTCATAAAACATTTTGTATTTTTCAGGTGGTTGATGAGGAACTGGTGCATCAGTATGTAATGCTCTAAACATAAACAAGTTATTTTGTTGTTTTGATGAATATGTATCTATTGGATTTTCAACATCATTTTCGAATGTAATATTAATTATTTTTGGAATTTTATTAGATGAAAATAACATCATGGCTCTATTTATAAGTGCTTGTTTTTCTTCTTCTGTAGTATCTGGTTTATAAATAGTAAAATCTTCGGTTATAGTCTCATAAAATTTCATAAAAAAAGGATTACTTTCCATATTACGTTTTAGTTATGCAATATTTTTAAACAAATAAACGAGAATTTAAGCACTCGTTTTCAAAAAAATATTTATTATATTTTTTTCATTTGTAACATTTGAAATAACAGGAACACTAACTTGTGTACTAGATGGTTTTCGATTCATTATATTATTAAAATCTTTACATATCATTAAAGTCATGAACCAAAAAATATCGTCCATCATATATTTATCATATAAATTTTATAATCAAATTTTACTAAAAGAACATTTTGGATCTAAGACGAACACAATCTGCTGGACATCTTGTTCTATCTTCAGCAAGATCACAAACACCATTACCACATACTGGATTACAATCTTGAGGACATAATCTCATAGATTCACTTGGTCTATCACATACTCCATTTCCACATGTTGGCCCAGTTTGATGACAATCTTGTGGACAACTTGCATTATTCTCAGGCGGATCACATGATCCATCGCCACATGTTGGACCAGATGGATGACAATCTTGTGAACAATTATCACTATCTTCATATGGTTCCTCACATACTCCATTTCCACATTCTGAATTATTACCACAATCTTGTGGACATGAACAATCATCTTCTTCTGGCGATTCGCAAATGTCATTTCCACAAATTGCTGGACAATCTATAGAACAACTTGTATAATTTTCGAATGTATTACATATACCATCTCCACAAAATGGTGGATCTGGTCTAGGACTTGGTGTAGGTTCTGGAGTTGGACTTGGTGTAGGTTCTGGAGTAGGACTTGGTGTAGGTTCTGGAGTTGGACTTGGTGTAGGTTCTGGAGTTGGACTTGGGGTAGGACTTGGTGTAGGTTCCGGTGTAGGACTTGGTGTAGGACTTGGTGTGGGTTCAGGAGTAGGACTTGGTGTAGAGTTATTTAAGGAAATTAATGAACATGTTGGACAACATGTATGACCATCTGGATTAAATAGAGAATATCTACAGTTACCTCGAATATCTCTACAAAATGATGATAACGTATTACATGGTGCTCTGGTTGTAATACATACCCTCATTCCTTGAACACGTGGTCCAGGTGTATTTAATCCAGTTATACGTAATTGACCTTCTTGTTGTCCATTATTGTCATATACATCAAAATATATACCACCGCCTTTTTTATTACCATTGACAGTTACTTGAACAACAGAATTTTTACATGCTGGAACACTTGATATATCAAACTTTTCTAGTAAATTACCAAAAACCCCACAACAATTATATTGAGAATTATCTGTACAATTTTTATTACGAAGATCGATACAAGCAGTCATTTGTGACGTTCTCGAATCAAACGTAACAGAACTCCATTTCAGATCATATGGTGATGCACTACATGATCTTACATAACAACGACCCATTGGAAATGCAAATGTAGTAGATGTTAACGTAGATAACATTAATAATATAGCTAGATTGCCAACCATTTTTAATATGACCTATGAATTAAACATAAAAATTTGAACGAAAGTATATTAAAATTGTTATTATAAATTTACAATAACAATTCGTAAAAATGTGCGACTGTACTGGTACAGATACATGGGGTGCTCCTGGTACGAAAACAGTTATTGATATTGAGGATCTAAATAAAAAAGGATATGAAATGATGAAACGGGAGTTTGCTAAACCTACTGAAAATGACTTAATAAAATTTAAACCACTTGTTGAATGTGTTTTAAATTCATCTTCAATCCTGTCAAATTCAGAATTAAATATTATGAAACGTAAATTTAAGTTTAATAATAAAAACTCGTTTCTATTTCATATCTATTTGGAATTGTTAGCAAAGGATGAAATATCAAATAAAAATGAAGATATACTAAGAAAAACTCTACAAATTAAATCTGTAAAAAGTAATAGTGGGATTACATCGATTACAGTATTTACTGCTGCAAACCCAGAATATATTAATGAAAATGGTGAAAAAATAAAACAAGAATTTTCCTGTAACCATAATTGTAGTTTTTGCCCAAGTGCACCAGATATGCCGAAAAGTTATCTATTATTGGAACCAGCTGTTTTGAGAGCTGCTAAATATAATTTTGATTGTGTTGATCAGATTCATGATAGACTAAATTCTCTTTATATGATTGGTCATGATTGTCTTAAATTAGAGATTAATATTCTTGGAGGAACATTCTCATCATATCCTAAACCATATCGGGAAGAATTCATGAGAGATGTTTATTATGCAGCTAATACCTTTTTCGATAAAAAAAGAGAAATACGTCTTAGTTTGGCAGAAGAAAAGAAAATCAATGAAACTGCTCGTACACGTATCGTTCTTGTTGCAGTAGAATTAAGACCAGATTCTATTACATTAAATCCTAGAAGTGGTCTTATTACACCACATGAATTGCGATATCTTTCGGTTACAAGGATTCAAATGGGAGTCCAACATATAGACGATGAAATCCTAAAAAAAAATAATAGAAGATGTCCTACGGCAAAAACTATCGCAACAATAGAATTATTGAAAAGACTAGGATATAAGATTGATGGACATTTTATGATGAATCTACCAGGTAGTACTCCTGAAAAAGATCGTAAAATGCTTCTAGAAGATTTAATTGGATTAAAATCACATATCAAAAGAGAGATCAAGGGACAACCAACATTATGGCAGAGATTAATGGGAATTAAACCTGAACTTGAATATTGGGAGTACTATGACTTGAAGAATGAAGATATTCAAGTCGATCAACTTAAAATTTATCCATGTGCAGTGGTAATATATACTGAAATTGAGAAATGGTATAAAGAAGGCTCTTACGTTCCATATGAGGAAAAATATTTAGTTGATATGCTTCTAGACTTTAAATCAATGATATTCCCTTGGATTAGAATCAATAGAATCATGAGAGATTTCTATGAAGATAATATTTATTCAAAAAGCGGAAGTAATCTAAATATTCGTTGTGAATTAGTCGATATATTGAAAAAAAATGGATTAAGATGCAATTGCTTAAGATGCAATACCCAATCAACTGATCCATGGGATGGTACTTATATATTAGTTATTCGAAAATACCATGCATCAAATGGCGACGAGTACTTTATTTCAGCTGAAAATGATACTAATACAAGACTCTATGGATTTGTACGACTTAGATTAGATGATGCCAAAGATAAAGTATTTCCTGAACTAAATGGTGCTGCATTATTGAGAGAAGCGCATGTGTACTCAACAGTCACTCAACTAGGATCCAAAGGTAAAGTTCAGCATCGCGGAGTAGGAACAAAACTCATGACAAAAGCCGAACAAATAGCAAAAGATAATGGATATAAAAAAATGGCTGTAATTGCTAGTATTGGTTCTAGGACTTTCTATGCTGAAAAATTAGGTTATACATTAGCGGAAGGAGATGGTGAATATATGATAAAAAATCTATAAAAATTACATCTTAAACTCTATTATATTTATTTTTTCATTTTGAGTAATTATAATTTGAATATTTTTTTTAAGATTAAATTTAATGATTTTATCTTTAGATTTTTCAAGTCTTTCAATAAATGTTTTTAAAGATTTTTTACTTACATTAGTTGATAAGATCTTGTCAATTAAAATTTTCCAATAAATTTCAGAAGTCTTGATATTATTAAATGTATCCTGATTTATTGATGCTTTATAACTATTATTATTTAGTTCAAATAAATGACTATGTTCTTCTACAAAAGTCATTGTGATTTTATGCATTTCTTTAACAATTGATGCCAAATCGTATAATCCGGGTATTAAACTTGGATTCCATGAATCTAAACAAGGAACTATCTTTTTTCTAATTTGTCCTCTTTGTGACCATTCTGGAGTTGAGTTTGGTAAATAAGGAATATTATGCTCATTTGCAAATCTAATAATATCATCTTTTGAAATATCTAGTAATGGTCTGAAAAATTTAATTTCATCTTGGATAACAAGATATTGCATACCACGGAGTTCTTCATATTTAGTATTATGTGAAATATTTTGAAATATGTTTTCAAGACAATCGTCTTTATTGTGCCCAAGAACTACATATGCATCTGGATCAACTGTCTTATAGGTAGAATATCTAACATTACGAGTATAGGATTCATATATATTTCGCATATCATTTTGCATACATGTTTCTCTTTTAATCTCTTCAATACGTCTAACATTGCTTTCATAACCTATTGAAGTAGCCCATGCGATTGCAAAACGTTCTTCATCATCTGATATTTTCCTGTTACAGTAATTAATTGTTACAGTTTTAATTGTATAATCAAAATATTTTTGTAAATGTTTCAAAATCCATAAAGATACCATGGAATCTACACCACCTGATAAAGATACAATAATATTTTTTGGTTTATAATTATTCAAGATCTCTTGAACTTTTTGTATAAAAGGGTGATTATATTTAACTTCAATCGGTTTATCATCTGGACAATAACGTAAAAAGTGTTTAAAAACGTTAGGATTATATTGATTTTCAGATGATTTGTATGTTTTAATAAACATACTTTGATCTTTTACTGGACATCTTTCATAAGTTGCTTTTAGAAACTTTCTAATTTGATCTTTATCATCTGTTACTTGATTTAATTTTTCCCACGTAAGTTTCATTACATTATGAATTTGTGTAACATTGTTTGTATGTCTTATAGGTAGCATTGCAAAACACCATTCAGTTGGTGTTAATGATTCTAAATGTATAACATTAAGCAGATCAAGTGCTTTATTAAGGAAAAACGAAATAATATGATTTGATAGAGTATGTCTATAAATATGTCTAACAAGTTGATCATATATAATAATATAATGATATGGAACGTCTATATATTCGTCTAGTAAATGTCCATATTTATTTGACAAATAAGAATCTACAATATCAGACTGATTGAACCACCAATCTGGATTATTGAACCATTCTTGTATAAATTCATATGAAGACATTTTGATGTGGTATTTAAGAAATTGTTTTAAGATTCTGTGTATAAAACACTGTATTCATAGTCAAATTTTTTTTATAATAAAATCATATAAAGACAAATCATAATATATGATACAGGTATGGAAACCGACGCACAAGTACTAGATCCTGTTCAAACAAAAGCAGTTCCCGATGTTGTTGTTAAGGCACCAAAGAAAGAGCCTCCTCTAGCTCCAAGGGTTCAAGCTAAACTCAAAGAACTAGAACAACGAGGCCTACTAACTACAGCAAGGGCTTATGTGCCACCACAAGACATGGCAGCTCAACAAGCAGCAAAGGCAGCTAGAATTGCTGCAGAGAAAGCAGCAAAAGAATAATAAATCTCAATGATTTGATTTTAGTTGGTTATTGATGAACATTCAATTATTTTTTCATGGAACAAATGATATCATTTGTGGTATTTGAGTTATGTAAAAAATACATCCTAATATTCCAATTACTATTGGAACTGGAATATTTTTAATATTTAAAGGTACTTTAAATGGTCGTACAACGTCTGGTTTTTTAAAACGTAATACTATAAGTGTAATGTAAAATAATACTAAGAAACTTACTAAAAATATATTTGTGTAAATAGCTGATAATTCGAATTTTTTAACTAATAATAGAAGTGATACTACAATGAAAACAATCAGAATACTATAATGTGGAGTTCTATATCTTTCATTTACATCTGCTAATACTTCTGGTATAAATTTTTCTTTACTCAAACCATATATAAAACGTGACAATGCTAACATAGATATGAATGTAGTATTCAATATTGTTACAAGTCCTATAAAATGAATTATATGTTCTGCAAATGGTACTTTGAATAATATTTGCGTAATATCATTAATGGGTCTAAATGCTTTAATTTTAAGTGATAAAGCTATCACTGCAATTAACATGTATATTACTGAACAAATTAAAATAGATAAAAATAGAGATTTTGGAATATCTTTCGATGGATTTTTCATTTCATCGGTCATTTTAACAACAGCATCATAACCATTGAATAAGAAAATAGCTAAAAATGTAGTTACAACTAACGGCGTAAATTGTAAATGATTCTTAGGAATTATAGTATTAAATTTAATATAAAAAATGCCAACAACAACAATAGCTATTAATGTTATTAATTTTATAGATCCAAATACATCTGTTATAAATTTAGAACCCTCTATACCAAAATAATTAACCAATGACAAAACACTGACTAGTATAAAAGATATTATTAATTGATAACTCTTTTTGTCAGTTAAATATGTGGAAAACATAATAGCCAGTGTACTGATAGTAATTAATAAAAACGATAATAATATTATAACACCTATTTTAGCAGTTTTTCTACCAAAAGCATCTTCTATTGTTTTTATTTCTACTGCATTTGATTTATACATAGATCCTAGTTCACCATATGCCATACCTGCAATAATATTAAATACAGCTGCAACTGTAAATATCGGAATTATATTACTTCCACCATATCTAATAATCGATCCTAATAATAAAAACACTCCAGCACCAATTATATTTCCAATTGATAGTATAGTAATATCAAATAACGATAGACTTTTTTTTAATTCTATCATAGTTACTATTCTAAAAGAAATAGATCAATTAAAAATTTGAATTTAAGAACAAGTTAAGATATCATTAATAATTATTTAAAATGTCAGATTGTCCAATTTGTTGCGATACATTTACGGATATACTTCGTAAACCTATTAGCTGCAATATATGTAATTTTTCAGTATGTACTAAATGTGTTAAAACATATCTATTAGGATCTCGTAAAGATCCTCATTGTATGAAATGCAATGTAGGATGGAATCGTGAATTTATTGATACAGTTTTATCAAAATCATTTCGTACAAACGATTTGAAAAAACATCGGGAAAACATCCTAGTTGATAGGGAGAAAAGTATGTTACCTGCAACAATTCCATTAGTTGAAGAAGAACTTCGAAAACGGAAAGTAATGGACGAGATTGCTGAAATTCAAAAAGAAAAAACTAAACTCTTTCTACAACTAAAAGAATTAGAAAATAAAATATACGAAAAACAACGTTCTTTATATGGAGGTTCAAGAGTGGAAAAGAAGAATGTAGCTACTTATCAGCGTCCATGTCCATCCAACGATTGTAGAGGTTTTTTAAGTGGATGGAAATGTAGTCTATGTGAAGTTAATGTATGTTCAAAGTGTCATATTATAACTAAACACAAGGATGAACCAGAAGAAGTTGTGGAATTACATGAATGCAAACCTGATGATTTGGCAACAGCACAATTACTTGAAAAAGATACAAGATACTGTCCAAATGAATCATGTAGAGCACCTATCTTTAAAATTAGTGGTTGTTCTCAAATGTTTTGTACGAAATGTCATACAGCATTTGATTGGGAAACTGGAACAATAGTAAATAATAATGCAACTATTCACAATCCTCATTATTATGAATATTTACGTCAACAAAATAATGGGCAAATTCCCAGAAATATAGGAGATGTACCATGTGGTGGTATGGTACAAGTATATGCACTAATGCAACGTTTACGCGAAAGAAAAATTTCAGTTCCACTTCAAAATAAAGTAATGACATCGCACCGTGGTATTCAACACATTATTCATTATGAAATACCTAGACATCCTATAAATTTAGTTGGAGGAGATGCATTTACACAGTTGCGTGTAAAATATCTAATGAAGGAGATTTCTGAAGATGACTGGAAAAAAGAACTTCAACAAATTGAAAAAAAGAATGATAAAAATATAGCATACAGACATGTATTTGATATGATTGTAGCAGTTAGTATTGATATGTTTAATAGGATGATGCAATGTATTAACGATACTGAAATTGAACAAGTATTAAATGAAATGAATGCATTAAGGAAATATTTCAATGAAGCAATGGAAAAAACAGTTAAAAGATTTACTACTATTAAAAATAGTTATCAATTAGATGAAAATTGGATTTATAAGAAATCAGAATAGCATAATTGAAAGTATACTATACTTAAAAGTAAATCTAATTATATTTTTATTATGGATATTAGTAGACGTATGATATTAACTCTACCAATTTCTTTATTTAATTCTGATAAACCTATTAATCCTATTAAACCACTTGTACAAAATGTACAAGTTACTCGGGTTGTATTTCCTCAAAAACCAACGACAAAATTTATTACTTCAGAAAATACTGAAATAACTATACCAGAAATGAAAAATCTAGAAATCCAAGTTCCATTGGAACCAAATAAAAAAGAAGTAGTAATTTCAGATATTAATGATATTAAATTTTTTAATCATTGTGCAACTATTTTTGAATTATATCATGATGAATATAACACTTTCAACCAATATAAAAAAGATAAATATATAGAATATAGATTAAGTTTATTAGAAGCTTTTGATAGAAGTACTAGTATGGTTGAATCTAAAGGTCTTAGAGATTTTTTAATTGAACAGGGTTCATCCTTTAATAATGTGAGTAATATCTTCGAAATTTGAAGTAGCTACAACAAATGATAACTTGATTGAATAAGTATTATTATTTTCAGATTCTGTGAATCTTAGTTCAATTTCCTCACTAGTAACATCATATAATTCCTGAAGAGAATAGATAAAGTCGTCTAATCCTTCACGATATGCATTTATAAAGAGAAATATCCCATTATCTTTTAGATTTTTTTTTATTGTTTGTAAAAATGCATTTTGAGTATTTCTATAGACACAATCTGATGCAATAATTACATCATATTTATTTTTATCTGATACATATTGATTATCATACCAATCTATATGTTTAATTTCAGTATTAGCCATTTCAAATACACCATTTAGATTTGAACTAGAAATAGTAATATGAGAATCTATATCACTTAGAGTAACAAATTGAGGACCACATGTTTTAGAAATATGCATCGCAGGTAATCCTAATCCTGATCCTAATTCTAGAATCTTTTTATCCTTGAAATAATCCTTATGTGTATCAATAAATATCATCATTGCAATACTTGATAACCAAAAACATCCTCCAATATGTGAACCATTTTCGTAAATATGATATTTATGTTTAATATTATTTTCATTATAAACAAATAATGTATGATCTTTAATCTCGATAGTTACTTTTGTAAACGATGATATATTGAACTTTCCTTGCGGACGATAAATTGTTTTAAGATCACTCGTCTGAAAAGTATTCGGATTATTCTGAAGCATGGTCTTCATTTTCCCAAGTTGTAGGTTAATTTGATCTATTTTAAGATTCGAGTTAACTCATAGTTAGTTTTATATAATATATTGGGTTTAATCAAATTTTATCGAAAAATATATACGAACTGAAAAATATTATTCGGCGAAGAAATTATATAAAGATATATGGTGATTTATTATCAATGATTTCCCTTCGCACACCACTTTCTATTCCTACTTATAAACAAAAAAATATTGTTCCGGTTCGCAAAGTAGTTAACCCAAGGGTTCTTGTTAAACCCTGTAATTTTTCTCCTGATGTAATGGATTCTGTAAATATGTCTGTCTATTATATTGGTAAAGGTATTATTCTATTTTCGCTATTTTATTGCAGTATGAATTGGGTATATTATAGAGGAGTGCGTAAAGATTATGAAAAATATGCAGAGAAAAAAAGAGAAGAGATGAAAAAGCAAAAAGAGGCGAAGGAACGTCTTGCTCCTCCAAGAAAAGAATATAAAGAAGTTGATATGGATAATTTTGACAAATTTAATTAATGGTTTTTCTTTTTATGTTTATCATTTATTCGATGATATTGAAATTTAATCATATCCATAACATCACCATGAATATCATTACAATTTATATTAGGTTCTCCATCACATAATTTTTTATACATGCTGATAAATTGTGATAATCTTTCATCTGTTTCTTTAGATACTAAAGTATCTTTAAAATCGTCTAATTCATCTTCTTCATCTAATTTATTATAATAATCTACAATGCGACTCCATGCATCAATGATAATCGTATCCAATACATATTCTTTATTTAATTCAACGAACTTTCCATTTTCTATTACTTCCAACATTTTTGGATTATTACAGGGTTTTATATTATGATTTTCGGGATGATCATCATTGAAAAAAATCATACGAATTAACTTTTGTATTCCTCTAAAATTAATAGATAACAGATTTCTTAAATCTTCTTCCGAAATATAGGATTTGTCTTCTTTACCAAAATCATTAATCATAATTACTACTTTAATAATAAAAGAAAAATTATTCTTTATATAGAATTATATACTTAAAATACTTTTGCACACCAATTGCAATGATCTTGTACAAATTCACTTAGATCTAATTTTCTAAGAATCAATGCTGGCATATTCTCAATAATACTAACTGCATTTAGGAATTTGTGTATCATATTTTCATATTCTTTTTGAGAAGATGTACGAAACGTATACATATTTGCTCCTGCATTTCCTACTCCTGTTACAGTTTTAATATAATGATATAGTGATTCTCTTGTTTTAGGATTATTTATCAGATGTGAATTCATCACACAACGTATCAAAGTATCTTTATGAATATTATTGTGTGATACTATAAATAATTCCACAAACATCTTTTCACTTGAAGCATCAATTGAAAATTCCTGTGCATGTCCAAGACTAATTATATTTGCAGTCTTGGAGAAAGACTCTGGTAGAAAGAAATTTTCAATTGATGCCGTCATTTTCATTGTATATTTTAAATACATCTTTATTATTTCAATTTTTTTACTAAAGACCTTGATTGCCATAATAAAACTTTTGATATCTTCACCAATCCTTCTTTTTTTGTTTGTATATAGAGTGTTCTCTTCCCTTTTATTTGTTTCGCTTTATAATAATAACCCTTGTACAAATATAGTTTAGCACCTCCTTTAGCTGCTTGAGCTAAAGGTGCATTAGGTACCGGTGTAGCTGCTGCTTGAGCTGGTGGGGCATTAGGTACTGGTGTTGTACCTGCATTAGGTGCCGGCGTTGTACCTGCATTGGGTGCTGGTGTTGTACCTGTATTAGGTGCCGGTGTTGTACCTGCATTAGGTGCCGGTGTTGTACCTGCATTAGGTGCTGGTGTAGCTGCTACTTGGGCTGGTGTTGTACCTGCATTGGGTGCAAGTGTAGCTGCTACTTGAGCTGGTGGCGTACCTGTGTTAGTTTGATTTACACTAATATTCATTGCCGTCACCATATCAATATAGCATTGTTTAATGTATTTTTTAACTTCCTCTGCATATGTATTACCATTGAATTCATTTTGTGGTGCATTAGGTTGTGATTGTATAACTGCTTGAGCATTTTGTGGTGCATTCTGAGGTGCATTCTGAGGTGCATTCTGTGGTGCATTTTGTGGTGCATTCTGAGGTGCATTCTGAGGTGCATTTTGTGGTGCATTCTGAGGTGCATTCTGTGGTGCATTTTGTGGTGCATTCTGAGGTGCATTCTGAGGTGCATTTTGTGGTGCATTAGGTTGTGCTTGTACAGCCACTTGAGGGTTCTGTTCTGTTGTAGCTGATCCAATGTGTATTTTATATGATTTTCTATTCTTTTTTTTCATATATCCACCTGTTTTTCCAGTTTTAAGTTTATTTTGTGTAATGTAATTTTTTTCTTGGTTTGGGTTTTTAGATTTAATTGTTATAAATGAATCATTCAAAATATATTTCTCCCAATCCGATTTAGGAATAATCTTAAAACTTTTTGGAGGGAACGTTTCTGTTCCGATACCTAATATACGAATACCTCCTCTCATTCTTTTTCTATATCTTCCTCCTTCGGTTTTTGGCTTTAATAATAGTTCTGGATACATAAAAAGTTGCACAAGTCTTGATACTATTAATTCATTCTCATTATCAATGTCAATGTCAACAGTTAATTGTTTTATATCTTGAAATGCTTTATTTAAATCGTCAGTCCACGTTGTATTTTTTTTATCTTTAATATATTTTTCAGTATAATCAGTAAAATATTTAGTAATATCATCTTGTAATAATCCTAAATCAATAATCAATCTATTTTTAGATTTTGGCATACCTCCACCACTTTTTACTTCTTCTACTTCTTCGGGTTTATCCTCTTTTTCAGAGTTACCTTTTGTATTTTTTTCACCACCTTTCGAATTAATATCTATAACTGGTACATTATATATTTTAATGTTATTAAGTATTTTTTCAAACTCTTCTTTACTTTTATCTCTATCTTTACTAATTAACATAATATGTACAACAAATAATGTAAAAAATAAATTTAATTCATTATATTCATTTGGCTTCAATGAAACATTCATATATTTATACAATAGCGTTTTAACATACATCTGTAATTTAGGCAATTCAATAAATATCGGCGATTTGTTTTGCTGTTCTGGATCATGTAAAATAGTATATATTAACTTGTCAATATATGTTACCATAACATCATGTAATGCAATTTCTTCTATCATATTTGATTCAAGCATATTCTGAATAGCTTTCTTTCCTTTTAGTATTGCTTTCGGATCATCATCTTTTTTACTACTAGATAACATAGCAACAATATTCATACCTTTCTTTAAACCTTTTGCTCCCATTTTTAATTTTAAAGTTTTAGATAATTCATTTAACAATACTCCTTTTTTTTCATAATCCTCCAATTTATATCCGTAAACTGTTTTAATCATATCATCTAATATTTTAATATCATCGTCATTATTTAGAGAATCTACACATTTATTATAAGATAATAGTAAGTCATTTATATTTTTGAATTTTGAAGCAGGTATACAAGTTTTTAATACTTTAGTTGCATTTTCGACAGGTTTTGATCCATTAGATTGATCTATTGAAACAGCTTTACCTTTTTCAGCTGATACTGTAGAAGTATTTCCTTTATCATCTTTTTTAAATTTATTCATTAATCCTTTGAAAAAACCGTCTTTTTCAGGTTTTTTACCACTATTACCGGATGATGAACTAGAAGCATTTGGTTTAGATTGATTTTGTAGTTGTTTAGACCCAGTATTTTGAGGAACTGATGGTTTGGTTTGGGGAGAACTTGATGAAGAAGCTGAAGGATTAATAGGTTTTGTCGCATTTTCTGGTTTACTTTTGACGCCACAAACTGGTTCATCTGTAGTAGATAGATCACCAACGCTTCCGAATCCATTAAAACTACATGGTGAAGAAGTAGCCATTATTATATAATATTAGTTTATCAAAAGATATTTTGATAAATAAAATGCAAGATACTCGACCAAATTTTTTACAATTTATGAGATTTGGTATAGAACTTGAAACTCTACAAAGTAAATATAATCACGAATCAAATAACTCAAAAACACAAGTAAGATTACAATATGCACAAACATTAAATAATTATCGGGATTCTCTTATTAATGATTCCAATAAAGAAATCCTTTGTAAACCTTATTTTCACTTCCAAGCTAGTCCATTATTAAAATCTAGAGAAAGAATGCCCAACTCAACTCTTTATAAATGCGAATATACTACAGAAAAAGGTCCTACATGGACAATAGATTATGATGGTAGTGTACGACCTAATTCTGCAAATCCTGACTTACTTGGAAACACTGAAATAATATCTCCACCGCTACATGTATCTACAAATGATTTAAACAATTATCAAACAACAGATTTCGGACCTTTTGTTCTAAATCTAGTTATGAAAAAATTATTACCAGCTGGAGGTGAAATTAAATATGGTAGTAATAGCTCAACAAGTACACATGTTCATTTATCATGTATTTCTTCGGTAGGAAGTGTGAATTATTTAAAAAATCCATATTATTTACTAGCCATTGCATTTTATTGGCAAAAATATCAAAATGTATTCTTCAATCTTGTATCTGAAAGTAGGAGATCAAATCCCTTCTGTAAAAAAACACCACCATTAAACCAAAGTATGGCTCAAGCCATGTATAATGCTGTTTGTAATTCATCTTTTGATACTTCCAGTAATATATTAGTCAGACAAATTGCAGAAAATTTTGCAATGAATGAAAATTTCCAAGTTGATAGAAAATATGGATTAAATCTACAAAATTTAGTAGGTACGGGCATTGGAACTATAGAAATAAGAGTTCATCATGGTACAATGGACCCATTTGAAATATATAATTGGATTTTACTGTTATCTCTATTCTTAACAAATATCATGAATGATGTATACGATTATATGACAAAACATAATTCTAAAGATGAAAGAAAACAATATTTTGATAATCTATACAAAAGTATTAATTCTATAGAAGCTTCTGAAGAATTTGATCATCTATTTGACACATTGATAAAGTCTAATAAACTTAAAAAATATTATGCTGAAAAATATTCATGTGGAACTAAAACAGGTTTTGATATTAATGATCCAAACATAGATCCTTTAGTTACTAAATCATTTGAAATTTTAGGAAAAGAACCTTTATTTGGCGGTAGAAAAATACTTTATAAAAAATTAGATAAAAAAATATTTATTAAATCACGTACAAGATGTGTATATCTTTATAAACGAAAACAATATGTCAAAATAAAAAATGCGTTTGTACCAATATCATCTCTACGATAAAAATAAATGTTACTACTATCCGAAACAAATGTAATAGGTGTAGATGAAGCTGGTTTAGGACCATGGGCATTCGATGTTGTTGCAGCAGCTGTTATAATGCCAAATCATTACGATGAAGATGACAAATATATAAAATTAATCAATGATTCAAAGAAAATAACTAATGAAAAAAAAAGAAACATACTTGCTGATTATATAAAAAAGACTGCAATTGCATATGGTATAGGTGTTTCAACAATACAAGAAATTGATACTGTCAATGTTCTTCAAGCTAGATTTTTAGCTATGCATCGTGCAATTGATAACTTATTAGAAAAGTACAATGATAATGAAATAGCTCATGAAATAGATCTAATTCTAGTAGATGGAGATAAATTTAAGCCTTATATAAGAAATGAAATAAATATAAAACATAAATGTTGTATTCATGGAGATGCTACATATATTAATATAGCTGCTGCAAGTATTTTGGCAAAAACATATAGAGATAATATGATTAATGATATTGTAAAAAAATACCCTACATTAGATGAAAAATATAGTTTTTCTAGTAATAAGGGATACGGTACAGCTAAACATATAGAAGGATTAAGACAACATGGAATATGTGAATATCATAGAAAAAGTTATGAACCTATTAAAAAAATTATCAATTTAAATCAATGAATATCCAAGATTTATCATATAGAAATCGGGATAAACTCCAAAATAGCAGATTATGGAATAATAAACCTCCACCCAGAGATAAATATATAAAGGCAGAATCTAAAGAAATTGTTATACCTGAATATCAAGCTATTAAAAATAAAAATCCAATACCATGGATACTTAGAATATTTCCTACAAATAGAGTATTTGATCTTAAACTATCGTTAATTATATTATCTGTCCTCTTTATTATCCTATTTGCGATATTGTATTATTTATATCTTAAATCAAAGAAGATTATCTAAAATTAAATAAATGAATAGTTTTCATAACTTTGCTTCATGTATTTATACTGCTCAAGGACAGATTTTATGTCAATCCAATGAGAAAAAAACACCAATGATTGTAGAAAATTTTGCTCAAGTTAATACTCAACCAAATCAGACAACTGGTGTCTGTACAACACTTGGAAAAAAATTATCTGATATTGCTAATAATTATAACTGTAGTGCTGTTATTAACAATACTCCACCGAATTGTACATTTCAATTTAAATGTAGCGAATAATTGATACACGTTTTCTACATATAGATTTTAGATTATGTGTATTAGAAGACTAAAATATAAGGTTCATTTTTCTAATTTATGTATGAATTCATATATAACATCCTTACCAATAGATCTTGTATTATATATATTAGAGACTAGAATTATCACTAGAATAGAAACTAGTTTAAATACAGACATAGATTCTATAAATGAAACAAAAATATTGGATATACTTGATATTATAAATTTAAGAACATCATGTAAATATTTTTATAATATTGTAAAGTTAGATTGTTATTGTAAAAAATATATAACATTCACAACAAAAAATAATACAAAATACAATTTCACATCATTAAATGGATATGTTGATATGATTACAATGTGGTTAAATCTTCATAAATATCAAAAAGATGTGATTTATATGCCTAAAAAATTCTTTCATTCAAAAATGTATCAAAATATAGAACTGAGATTTACAAAAAATAATATTGGAAGATGTACTTTTTTAATTACAGATATATCACATATAACTCCATTATATTCAAATATTCAAGTGGTTTATGAACCACAATATAAAAGATATAGATTAAGTGGGTTACATAATGCTAAATATAAATTAATTATACCATATTTATTATTATTTCTTGGATTTAAAGTATTATTTAAAGTTCATGGTTATGAATATGTAAAATGTTTTGAAGATATTAATATATCATATTTTGATCAAAAAGATATCGATAAAATACCATCGTGGTTTAAAAAAATATTATATTGTCCAAATTTTAACGGGATGATATTAAAAGATTTAATTGATGGTTATGTAGAAGTTTTCTAGAATTACATTATATGGATTTATACACAGAAAAACATTTTAATTTAATAACTCTAAGTATAATTATTTTCGGAGGAGTTGTATTGGGTCTTCAAGGTTTTTTTAATTTTAATTTGATACAATGGTTTGCATTGAAAGTTTTCCCTAATAAAGTGTCATTTGTTGAAAGAATAATTTATATAATGATTGGTATATCTGTTTTAGTTCATATTTTTTCTAGAAATTATTATCTACCCTTCCTAGGCGATACGGTATATCCATGTGGATCTCTTGTTAAAAAAATACCAAGTAATGCAGACATAGATGTTATTGGTTGGACTGAACCAAATTCAACAGTTTTATATTGGGCTGCTGAAAGTAATAATAATGTTATGTCAAATCCAGTAGATGCATATTCAACAAATACCAATGCAGGTGTTACATCATCTGATCCTAGAGGGAAAACTATATTTAAAGTAAGAAAACCTGCAAGTTATTATGCAGGTTTTAAACATATACCAGCACATATACATTATCGTAAATGTCGTGATAATGGAATGCTAGGACCTATCCAAACTGTATATGTTGAACAAGAATATAATTGAGTAATTTAGTTTGATTAGTAATTGTATTATTTAGAGTTTAATTCTAAATCTTTATCCAAGTCATGCATCAATGAAGTAATATATAATTGTATAAAATTATATTTCTGTTCATTTTCAAACCATATATTACGTATATTTACATCATTATTCATAGCTATATGAGTAATATCGAAATATCTTATAAATGATTGTTCTTCATTTTTATGTTTATCATCTTTCGGAAGATCTAATTTTTGTAATAATTTATTATTTGTTCTTTGAATTATTTTTTTACTATATTTAATTTGATTTTCATTCCAAGCACATTGAGTTTCAAATATTGGTGCGGAATTACTTTTTTTCATTGGTTTTCTTTTTATAAATAACTCCTGTTTTTTTATTCAAATTTTGTTTTGTCATTCTAAATGTATGGGAACTTAAAAAGACGCCAAGATCTTTTACAAATTTTTTTGCAATTATTTGATGTTTACTAGGATTATTCTTTATATCTTCCAGACATTTTTTATATAATAATAATACAGTTTTACACTCTGAAATCATTCTTTCATATAATCCTTTATATTTTTTCACATGTGTCAAGAAATCACGTTTTTTATGATACATACTAGTTTGATTGTTATAATATTGATAATTAATAATATCATATTCTTCATATGATGGAGCTACATAATCTAACCATTTCGTCTTTATAAAATTATTTACAACTTTTTTAGTTTGTATGTCAAATAAAAACATTTTATAAGCTTTAAATAATCTACTTTTTTTACGACTAATATATGTATATTCAATACTTCCTTGTTTAAATTGTTTTAATAAAGCTTCTTGTAATTCATCTTCATTATCAATCGTATGTTTTTTGGAATCATTTGCCTGTTTAAATATTGTTTCCCATAATTTCATTCTAAACTTAACATACGGATCTAATGGTTTTTTCTCTTCTTTAACTATTTTTGTTTTTTTAATCAATCTAATTGTATGAGATTGTGAATAAGAATCTGAAATTATATGTAATATAATACCAATCCAAAATATACTAGGGGATGGTTGATTGTTTTCCGAGTAATATTGCTTGTCATAAATAGATAATAAAGAATAAGCAGCAATGTGTGATAATATTGTATCTCGAATTTGTTTAGATGTTAAAACAGAACTATAACTCATTGAATGTAAAAATGCATATATACCTCGATGTGATTGAAATATCTCTTTTAAATTATCTAATTGACCCATTATTTTATGTAGTCTTGTAATATTGCATACTGTTTTCTTTTTCATTATTGAAAAAACATCTTTGGTTGTTTTAATCAATTCATATTTACCACATGGTAAATCTGGATATATCATTCCCTTCTTGAGTTTATGATAATTAACATTGTTATCTAATATAGATTGATCAAAATATGTACCCATTATGGATTCAAGAGTATCGTCTAAAATTGATTCATGTCCAGTAATGTACATTTGTTTATGTATATAAACAAAAACATAAATATACAATTAAAAATGAAAAGTTTTATAACAAACTATGGTAGTTTAGATATATTTAATAATGATTCATATAATATGAAATTTCTTTCACTTGGTAAAATACCTGATCAAGATATAATCGAAAAATATTTAGTAGATTGTTTATTACAATCAACAAGTGTAATAAATGTTGGTGGAGATATTGGAGCTCATGACTTGTTATTTACAAAAATAAATCCTAGTATTAGTATTTATTCTTTTGAACCGAGGGATGAATATTTTTATTTATTATCTAAAAATCTAGCAAAAAATAAGATTGAAAATGTTATTATAATGAATAATGCATTAGGACATTTAACAGGACCTATAGATTATTCAGTTTCTGAATGTGTATATGATTATGATGATATAATTGAAGTTAATATGGGTTCATTAATTAATAATAATAAAACTTATCATATGATAACGTTGGACAGTTTACATCTATTAGCTTGTGATTTATTATTTATTAATTTAGATGGATTTGCATATATAACTCTAATTGGTGGTATTAAAACAATAAAAAAATTTAAGCCAATTATATGTTATCGTAAAACAACAGTGCAATTACCATTTATAAAACAAGATACAAATTCTTGTAAAGAATTATTAGAAAAATTAGAATATACAATTACAGAAGATGGAGACTTTGTAATTGCAAAATCTATATATTTAGCCGAGAATTTACCTGAGAAATTATCTGAGAAATTATCTGAGAGTACAGAGGTACAAGACTTGGTTAATATCAGCGATGATCTCGTCGCGAATATTTAATAAATCTGTATCTAATGATGAAGATAATTGTAATGTTTTTTGAAGAAATACTAATTTATCTTTAAGATATGCTGTAAATTCATCATCAGACATTTTTTTAACCATTAATTGATAAGTTTTAACATTAGGTCTTCCATATTTACCCATATAAACTTCCATAAATTTATCAACATGTTCTAGTATATTTTCATAAAGAGTATCTGATGCTTTATGTCTTGCGAAAGAATCTGTTGTCCAATGATATAATTGAATATTCATTACAAATTCTTGAAAAAATTGTACAATATGTTTTTTTGAACTCATTTTATTTAATTGTTACATTTTAATATTTATACACTTGATGTTTGTGAAGATGTAGAAGACATTCTACCCTTGACAGTATTTAATTCATTTTGTGCATTTGTTTTATTATCCATACAAGTTGTTAAATCATTTTTTTTCATATTCAAAGATACTTGAATATTAAATACATTATTTTTATACGTTGCGTTTGCTGCAGAAACTTGGTTAAAATTTGCCAATGCAATATTATAATCTTGTGCAGCAAGATCTCTAGCTTTTGTTTCATTATCACAACATTCTCTAGCATTTTTTATAGCTGCATCCATACCTCCTAATTTGCCTTCACAATCTGCTCTTTTTTCATTGGTATCTGCAAGTTTTGCTTCTGCATCTTTTTGCTTTTGACTTGTCTCTTTTAATTCATTTTCTGAATTTGAAATTTGTCCTTTAATAACAGCATCTTTTTTTGCATCTTCATCAGCCTGTTTTGCTGCTTTTGCATCTTTTTCATCTTGAGCTTTTTTATCAATATCTGTTTTTTTCAAATCTAACTCTTTATAATCTTTCTCACATTTTTCAAGATCTGTAACAGCATCGAAATATGTTTCGATATAATTATCTTTAAATGGTATAAATAATAATACTATTAGTATAAATACAATTAATAATAATAAAAATAACTTGTTCATTATTTTATATTAAAGAAAGTTATACTGTACGACTTTGATTATTCAGAGATGTTTTATACATATCTATTTGTGATTTAATATCGTTTATATCTATATTACATTTATTAAGATCGTTTGTAGTATTTGTTAATTCAACTGTCAAGTTATTTTGTTGTGCTAATAACCCATTATTTTCATTTATGAGAGGACCTATTTTAGAATTTGTTTCATTTTTCTGTTTAATATAATTGTCCTTTTCCGTTCTCATATTTTCACAACATTTTTTTTGAGCATCTAATATAGGCTCTACTTTATTAAGATCATTTATACATTTAGTTAATTTATTAACTGCTTCAGGAAGTTTGGCTTCTGCTGTTTTTAATTTTTGTTTAGCTTCGTTTATACCATCTTTTGTTGTAGCCAAATGATCTTGATAACCTTTTAATCTATCTTCATCATTTCTCTGTTTTTCTTTTGCTTCATTTTCTTCTGTTTGCTTTCTTTGTTCAGCATCTTTTTTAATCTTATCTTGAAGATCTTTAATTCTCTTTTTACAATCTGCAAGTCCTTGTGGATCAGCTATTTTTGGTGCTCCTCCAAAATCATTTGCAGCTCCAGGTTGATCTGCAGTTCCGGGTGTTTCTGTATCATCTTCGAATTTTTCTTTTAATTCGTGATATAATGAAGCATTCAAAATATGTAATGCTATAATAGCTAATAGTAAAAAGACAAACATTATTAATAATGTTTTTGTTATAGGTTTCATTTTACACTTTGACGAGAAAAAATATAAATTAATAATAAACATGTCTTATGATTCAGCTTGTTTAAGAAGAGTCGGTAATTGTCGTCTTTTAACTTGTTTTTCTGATCCAAATTGATTTGCATTTAAATCTATTAAATTTTTATAAAAATTCTGATCTGTTAATTTTGGTATGGCTGCTGCAGATTTACATGTTTCTACATATGCATGTATATCTTTTTCATTTTTAAGATCAAATTTATACTTAGAATATTTTTTTTTCCAAATAGTTGTTTCAATTTTAATATCTGTTTTCATAAGAATTTCTGGTGGAAAGGTTGAGTTTATAATATCATTATCATAATATCTCATTGGTATAGCATATACTTCGTTTTTATCCAAATTGCTACATTGTAATATTTTGTTACATGTACATTAATTTTAGCACAAGCATTACGAGTCATTTCAAATGACTTTTGTTCAATACGATGAAAGTTACATGGAATTTGTGATTCATCTTCATTATAATATTTAATAGAATTCTTAATACCAACTTTAACAAATTCTAGTTTTTGTTCGAGTAAACGATTTATTTCTGTTTTAGATTTTCCTACATCATATCTAAATTTAGGATTACTAATTGCTAATGTAAATGGATTATTACGTTGACATTTTAAATGACGAGTTGGTTGAAATACTTTTGTTTTTTCAAATGTTTTTAATATATTAATTGCATCAATTCCATAAAAGAACCAAACAATATCAACCTCATTATTATCTATAGAAATACATGTTAAACTCATATTATTTTCTAATATAGTAATCATTGCACCAATAGTCAAACTAAAGTTAATTTGATTTTGAGTAGCATATGCTGTTTTGATTTGATCAGCAACATAACTTGTATCACTATCATTTTTAAAACGATAAGCGGTATCAGCAATTCTATGTTCAATTAAATGTTCAATATCAAGATAAAATTCAATATCTAGTAATATATTTAGTTTAATAATTGCATTTAATTCTTTATCATTATTTGTTGGAATTCCTTTGGGTTGATTTAAACTTTTTTCCGCATTAACTTTTTTTAATATTATATCTAATTCTTCTTTTGTTAATAATTTAGATGTGCCTGATAACAAATCTTTAATTTGTGTTGGTTTACTTTGAATACCGTTTCTTGCAACAATAATTTTTCTGTATAAATAGTGTTTACATCCTAAATTATCAATTGGAATTGGTATTTTATTAAATTCATCTTCTGTTGTTACCATTAATAATCCAATATATTCTATTGCAGCTTTAACAGCTAAATAAGATTGTTTCCATTCTATAATTTTAATATCTTTTGGTCGTTGAGTATCAATAGCATCCCAAATATCTGATAATTTTCGTAATTCTTTCATCTTAACTAATTTTAAAATTAGTTAGTTATCAATTTTTATTCAATATATATCCATATGTAAATATAAAAGTTATTTTATAAAGTTTTATAAACTATCTATTGTGAATGGAACCAATATATTATTTTTCTTTATACAAATTAAATGTCATATGATTCTGCTTGTCTTAGAAGGGTTGCTAATTGGTCATTTATAACAAAGAATCATAAATTTGATAAAGCATCATTTAATCCTGATATGATAATGGAAGAACTAGATAAATATTCTCCAAAAGTTGTTGCATTATTAAACAAAATAAAAGAATTAGATGATCATGATATGATGACTGATAAAAAACATTATAAACATTTTATTTTTAGTCAAGTAAAACAAGGTGGATATGGTGCTAAAATTATTATAGCTGCTTTATTAGCCAATGGGTTTAATTTGGGATATGATAAAAAAATTAAAGTACTTACTGATAATGAATTATTAAAAACTAAAGGTAAAAATATTTTATTACTATCATCAACACCAGTATTTAATAATCAAATTACTGTTAAAGCAAAGAAAGATATTTTAGCTAAATATAATCAAAGACCTGAAAATATAAATGGTGATTTAGCTAGAATTATAGTGCTAGACGGAGGATTTATGGAAGGTCTCGATCTATTTGATGTAAAGTATGTTCATATCTTTGAACCCCAAACATCCAAAGCTGATCAACAACAAGCTATTGGAAGAGCAACAAGATTATGTGGTCAAAAAGGATTAAATTTTCATCCCAAATTTGGTTGGCCATTGGAAGTATTTATTTATGATGTTAAAATACCTTCTGTAATTGAAGATCGATATAAATCTAATTCTTTATTCAAAATGTTTTTGGATCATAGTGGTATAGATCAACGTAAATTGGCTTTTGTTGAAGAATTACAAAAATATGCTATGGTTGGGGCTGTTGATTATGAACTTAATAGAAATGTTCACAGATTTGCTTTGGAAGAAGAAGATGTAGATATTCAATGGATGTTTGAAGGTGGAGTTGCTAAAAAGAAAGCTGAAGAAGTTGCTTGTGATAAGAAATGTTCTAAATCTAGACCAACCAAAGATGTTCCAGTGAGTATGCCATTATTTATTGCTGTTCATTTTGCAAGCGGAAAAAGTTTACCAGATTTACGAAAGAATCCAGCACCTAGATTATATTTCTGCGAATTATTAAAGAATGATCCAGAATTCTGTAGTGCAGCTAACCAAGCGTGGAAAGATCCTGTAAAATATTTGAAAGATCATAAAGAAGAAATTCTAGAAGCAATAAAAAGACGTGAACATGGGAAACTACCAATCAGATCAAGACAACCATTCTTGAATTTTGTTTTCAAAATTATCGAAAAACCAAAAGTTGTTAAACCACCTAAAACAGCTAAACCCCAAGAATCTGTAAAGAGTCCCCAACAAAAAACTGCTACACCCCAAGAATCTGTAAAGAGTCCCCAACAAAAAACTGCTACACCCCAAGAATCTGTAAAGAGTCCTCAACAAAAAACTGCTACACCCCAAGAATCTGTAAAGAGTCCTCAAGGAAAAACTGCTACACCCCAAGAATCTGTAAAGAATGAAAAAACTCCATCTATAGAAGATAATATACCTTTATCAGAAAAGAAAGAAGATATTAAAATAACAACACCTGAACCTCCGAAAAAACAAATGAACTTTATGGATATGCGCAAATATATCCGTGATAATTTTATTCAATATTCATGGCCAAAAGTTCGTTTAGAAAATATGTGTGTACCTAAGGGAGGATCAGAAATTGTTAAATTTACTCCAACACAGGATTTCGTAAGCAATTATTTTACACCAGAATTACCCTATAAAGGAATGTTACTTTGGCATTCAGTAGGTACAGGTAAAACTTGTAGTGCTATAGCAACAGCTACACGTGCATTTGAACCAGAAGGATATACAATTCTATGGGTTACTAGAACAACCCTAAAAAGTGATGTATTTAAAAATATGTTTGATCAAGTTTGTAATATAAATCTACAAGAGAAAATGAAACAAGGATTTGATATTCCATCTAAAAATGAAGAAAGAATGAGATTATTAACAAAATCATGGAAAATTCGTCCAATGTCTTATAAACAATTCAGTAATTTAGTAAGTGGTAAAAATAAGTTATACCAAGATTTAGTAGCAATAAATGGAAAAGAAGATCCACTTAGAAAAACTTTATTGATTATTGATGAAGCACATAAATTATATGGTGGAGCTGATTTGTCAAGTGTTGAACGACCAGATATGGGTAGATTACATAAATCTATTATGAGTTCATATGAGACATCTGGAAAAGATTCAGTTAGACTATTATTAATGACTGCTACACCTATAACAAATGATCCAATGGAACTTGTAAAATTACTAAACTTGTGTAGAGTAGAAAAAGATCAATTACCAGATGAATATGATGATTTTGCTAGACAATTTGGAATTGATGAATCTGGTAAATTTACAAATAGAGGATCATTGAAATTTTTAGATTCAGTTGCAGGGTATATTAGTTACTTGAGTAGAGAAAAAGATGCTAGACAATTTTCACAACCTACTATTAGTTTTATAGAAGTACCAATGTCAAGAACTGCATTTGATGAAGAAAAACTTGAAAAAATAGAAACAGAATTTACAGATAAAATTAATGACGCCAAAGAAGAAATAAACCAAGTTAATAATGAATTTTTAGCATTTAAAAAACAAGTTGCAGAAAACAAAAAACTTGCAAAGAAAAAATGCACGTCACTCAAAAAACAAGAGAAAAAAGATTGTCAAGAGAATGTACAAGTTGAATTAGATAATCTAAATGATTCATTATTTGAGAAAAAAGCAGATACAGATAAACAAAAATACAAGATTAAAGAAGATGTTAAACAAATAAGAAAACAAATGAGAAGTTTATTGAAAGAAGCTTCAGAAGATAGATCCCAAGAAGGTATTATTGAAAATAAATGTTTCAAAAAACCTAAAAAAATAAAAAATACAAATTCAGAAGTTAATAACTCTACTAGAAACAGTTCACGTAGAAACTAAAGCTAATATAATTTAATTTTTTTATTAATATTTTTTTGTTCAAGACATATTTTAAAACTTTACGACATATAAGAATTGATGATCATATAATGCAGATCGCGGATACGCGTATGCAAGACATCGTATTTTTTTAGTGCACTTTCTACACGCATATGTAGAAACTCATCCATGATTTTATTATAAAGAGACTTGTCCATATCTATATTTGACTGATACAAATGCCTAATGGTATCAATAATATTAAACTTGACCCTCTCATAGTCACCACGTGCCAGTGCCTTATTAAGACCATGTAGCCTACAGTCAATCACAGCCTCGTCCAGATAGTTAATCATGATCGCCATTGAGATTTAAGGATTTTAATAAGTGAGATTTAATAAGTGACTTGATTATATAATTTGGTAGCTTGATAAAGTATTGCGTGATTTTGAGAGTTTGATAAAATTGTGGAAACTTAGCTTGTCATTTGTATTAGTTTTAAAAATAAATATTAATCAAATTTATTTAATTATAACTGGTTATTTTGTAAAATTTTTTTTACCATTTTTGGATGCCTAAATAATCCATTTTTATATAACATTTTTTGAATCTGAATATAACTATTTTGAGTATTAATAACTATAGTTTGATTATCTTGGGTTTTAACATTACCTTGATTATCGTCTATAGTTTCTATTGAATCCATAGATTCGATAGATGATGTTTTTGGAGATTGATCTAGAATACAATCCTCTAATTGATGTATCATTTCATTTTTAGATGAAATTATTTTCTTTAAACGCTCATTTTCCATAGTTAAGGTATTTATTTTTTCATTAAATTCTAATAAATAGCTTCCATAATCAAAATCTAATATTTCTTGTAATTCTTTTTTCCCTATAGACATTTTACGAAATATTCTTGATATTAGATGACAAATTCAATCTTCGATTGAATTTATATCAATTAAATCTGAATCTTCTGCAACAGTTTTAGTTACTTGATCAGGTGGTGGTACGTCTTCTTGTGTAGATGGTTGTTCTACTGGTTCAGATTGTGGTTGTTCACTAGGAGGTTGTTCACCATCACCCATTAGTAATTTGAAAATATCTGAATTCTCGTATTTTTCTCTTACAGCTGTTTGCATTGGACCTTCCATCTCTTCTTTTACACGTCTAGAAATTAACATAAATTTCTTTTTTAAATCTTCTGCAACACCATCCCATTTTGATTTTGTTAGAATTAGAACATATGCATTGATTCCAAAATCCATATAAAATTGAGTAGATACTTTTGGAGCAATATCAAATAAATCTAGTTTAGATAAAGGTGTAATCGTTTCGTACCAGTTTTTCATATCAAATAGAAAAATAATGGTAGGCTCACGAGCTTGTTCTGGTTGTTGACCAGTTGATTCCATTTTATATATTTAATTTTGAAATTTAATGTCGTGGATTAAACCCATTGTATTTCTTCTTTATTAAACTTTTGTAATGCAATATTACATAATTTAAAATGATTACATCCTACAAATGGTTTTCTAGCAAGTGGACTTGGATGACTATGTGTTAATATACAATTCTTTTCATCATTTATTAGATTTGAATATGAAATAGCATGCTCACCCCATAATAGATATACAATATTATCAAAATTTTGAGAAATATATTCAATTATATCTCTTGTAAAATTTTTCCAGATTTTAATATGAGAACCTGCACATCCTTCCCTTACTGTTAATGCGGTATTTAACATTAATATACCTTGGTCTGCCCAATCACTTAAATCAAAATTAGTTCTTTTAATACTATATTCACTTTCAAGTTCTTTAAAAATATTCCTAAGAGATGGAGGACATTTATTAGTTCTAGGAACACTAAAACATAATCCCATTCCATCACCTTTTGTAGGATACACATCTTGACCAATAATTACAACTTTAAGATCATTCATATTAAATCTATTAAAAGCATTAAATATTCTTTCGCGAGGTGGTAATATCTCTAACATTTCATTATAATCTTCAATTTCTTTGTTTAAAGATTCATTTATAATTTTTTCATATGGAATTACTAATTTTAATAGAATATCTTTCCAGTCTGTAGTTAAATCATTAATAATATTTTTAATCTCAAACATATTTATAATTTAAAATAGTTTTTAGTCTATACAAGTCTCAAATTTTTGTGTTGTATTAAATAAATATTTGAAATGATACCATTAATTATTGGTGCCGTTACTACAATTGTTGTATTATCTGTCGTTAGTTATGTACTATATAGTAAATTTCAAAAAATAGATTCATCCCAAGGAGGAAATACTAAAGTATTTCAAGAACTTAGAGTTACAGATGAAGAATTACGTAAACAAGATGTTAAAATTTTTAAATCTATAGCTGATACAAATGCTTATGTTAAAACTGAAGATGAACAATTATTAGCATCTATTGATAAAACTAATAAAACTCATGCAGCTGATTTAAGCAAATCTACAGATCTAATCAATCAAAATGTTAAAAATCTACAATCAATGAATAGTAATTTAACAGCTAATATTAACAAAAATATGACCACTGTTTCATCTGAATTCAAATATACCAAGGGTGAATTTGCTACTGTTAATAATCTAATTACTAAAAACATGGGTATAGTTCGATCTGAATATGATAAAGTTCGTTCTGAATATGGAACAGTAAAATCTGAACTAGGTAAACTAAGAGATTATGATAAAACATTAACAGATACTGTAACAAAAAATAGAAATAGTGCTATATCTGAAAATAAACAATTAAATGATTTAATCTCTAAAAATAAAAAATTTGTTGATAACGAATTTGCTCTAGTTGATAGTGAATTAGAAACTGTTCAAGGTGAACTTGCAAATGTAATTACTGAACAAGAAGAATCTCATAAAATGTTTAATACTGATGTATTATTTGCAAACGGTGGTATATTTGGCGAATTAACATGGGCACCATGGGCAAGTTATGGACAAGTATTTTCAGATTCTTTATATGGAACTAAACTAGGTACAAGTGGTATGTCTGTCTATAAAAATTTATGGGATAATACCCAAGCCAAAGTTTATAATATGGATAATGCAGGTAATTCTTGGCAAGCTGGGACATTAAAAGCACCCACAGTTGATGTAGAAAATGGTTCAATGAGAGTCTTTAAAAATAAAAATCCAGACTTGGGTGTTGGTGTTTTCTCAACAGGACAAACAGGTAATTCATGGGCTAATTATAATGGTGGCATTGAATCTACAAATGGCATTGGTTTTAGAAATAAACCATCTAATAATACTACATTCTTACATGATACTAAAACAGGAAATACATTCCTCAAGGGAGAACTAAATGCAAATAGATATCTTGTTAGTATGTCTAATAATGGAGCTTTATTAGAACAAAATATGGGTGCAAGTAATGATAGATATGGTATTGGATATAGTGCAAATCAATTAAGAATGTATTCTGGATCTAAAGTTCCAACAGGTATGAGTCTTTCAAAAGTTAAACTCGATGGAACATATGATGACATATTAACAATCAATACTTCAAATAATGTCAATATACAAAATGATATGACTGTTGGAGGATTATTATCTTCGAAACGTGTAAATGTTGACAATGATTTATATGTAACTGGACAAACTAATATGAATAATTCACTGATTGTAAATGGTACAATTGGTAGCACTGGTGGTATTTCAACAAAAGGAAATATGACAACAACACTTGGTAATATGGGTGTTGGAACATCAAATCCATCAACTAAACTTCATGTAATCGGAGGAACTCTTTTTACTGGCGGATCTTCTTCATTTGAACATGATATTACTGGTAAACCAAATATGAAATTTGCACTTGATGGAACAACTACTGGTAATAGATTCGTAGTACAAAATCAAACTGCGGGTGGTAATGTTGGTATTGGTACAGCTACACCATCATCTAAATTACATGTAGTTGGAAATACTTTATTTACAGGTGGTTCATCTGTATTTGATCATAATATTACTGGTAAATCTGGTGCAGAATTTGCATTAGATGGTGCATCAGCCGGTTCACGTTTCGTTGTAAAGACTGGTGGTAATGTTGGTATTGGTACTGCTACACCATCATCTAAATTACATGTTGTTGGTGGTGCATATGTATCTGGAGGAACATCAAAATTCGATAGTGATATTACAGTTAATCAAGCTAATAAATTTTCACTTGATGGAACATCTCCAGGATCAAGATTTGTAGTACAAAATCAAACAGCAGGAGGAAATGTAGGTATAGGTATTGCTGTACCTACATCTAAATTGCATGTAAGTGGAAATGGTTTATTTACAGGTAATGTAACTAGTCAACAATTATGTCTAGGTACTACATGCGTAACAGAAGAAACATTGAAAAAAATAAATGCACTACCATAATATATTTTATTATAGTAAATGATTAGATCTCAAACAATCGTTATGGGAATTTGTTTTACAATTATCATATTAATAATGATAATAAATGTCTTTATACCCAAAAAGAATGGGGATTCTATATTTGATAAAAGTAAATTTATTATATTACTTGTAGTTATATTTTTCTTATTACCTATATCTCTAGTGAAATTATATGCTGTTAATTGCATGTTGGAAGGAAATTGTAATATGTTTGTTTATATATTGGAAGTTGTATTGATTATTATAACATTTGTATATGTAATCATGTTTATAATGAAAATTTATAAACGTAAAAATGTAATCGTACAAGAAGAACGTAAATAAAATTTATTATTTTACATAAATGGCACCATCACAAAAAGACATTTCTAAATTAAAAAAATTTGCAGAAATAGTAAAATCAGGAAAAAAATTATCAACTAAATCTTATTTATCTTTATGTAAATGTGAAACATTACCCAAATATATTATAAAACATATTGAATATTATTACAATCTAGGTAAACAATATGGAGGAGAGTTTAAATGTAAAGAGTTGTGGCCAACCAAAGATATTGCATGTACACAAAACACTCCATATAATTCACCAACTTTAGGTCAAGGTGCATATGGAAGTGTTATTGATAATGGTGATGATACAGTTACTAAAATATTTACAATTGATACACTAGATGTTTTAGAGCATTTAAAAACAAATTTACCACTGATTTTTCAAAAAGTTAGTGAATTCCAACTTAATATTTATTTATCATTAATAGAATTAAGTGATACTTCAATTCCAGATAAAGATAATAAACTAGCTTATAAGATGGCTAAATTATCAAAAGTACGAGAAATTGTTACTACTTATATTAATTCTCCAGGATTACATAACATTATTTTTAATCGTGCAATGTCACAAATAGAAAAAATGCATGAAAATGGTATAATTCATTGCGATCTTAAATTGGATAATTTAATGTATCGTCAATTTGCAGATGGTAATGTAACAAAACGCCCAAATGTAAATGATTTAGCTAGACATCTATCACAAAATATTGTAATCATAGATTTTGATGGTTGTATTCAACTCGATCAACCTATCATGGAGAGTTTATCAAGAGGTCATGAATATCATTCTATTACTCCTATATTCGCACATTCTTATTTAATTGAAAACCTTTTATTGGGAAAAGAAACTACTCAATCATTATGGAAGAATCATAATAATAAAGAGATTCATGATGTTCTTACAGTTATCGAAAATTATAGAAACAATGTTGAAATTGGTGAAAGCTATCGAAATATAATAGATCATAGAATGAATCATATATATATATTTGATGCATTATCGTATGCAAGTGTTTTTGGATCAGAAAGAGAAGAAGATATTATAAAATATCTTAAATTCGCAGATTATTATACATTATGTATGGATTTCTTATTTACAAAGAAAATCAATCAACATAAATTAAAAAAGAAAGATGTTAATAATCCTGGAAAATTAATGGATATGGATGAAGATGAAAAGGAAAATTTGATAAAAGAATACACATTTTCTATATTAAATTTCTTAACACAAAAAGCTATTGAACTTGGATTAAAACCGCAAAGTGGTGGTACTTGTTTATCTAAATATAAATCAAGAAAAATGAAAAAAGGTGGAGGTAATCCAGTAATTTTAAATGTCAATGTAAGCGTACCTAACGCAAGTGTACCCGATAAAACATATATTACACATAGAGTAGGACAAAAACAACCTATTCCAGTAAATCCAACAGAACAATCCAAAGAAGACTCTGCTCCTATTTTATCAACCGTTGATTCAAATGAGGATATAGATATTTCACCAGAAATAGAAAAAGAACTACTCTCAAAATAATTTACATAGTAAATTAACTAGAATATAAAAATGAATAGAAATATATATTTAAATGTGTAAATATTGTTGTACATATGTTGAATTACCAAATGTCATTTCTTCTTTTTTTTATTTAACTGATTATAAATGGTTCATAAGTCAAACAAATGCGTGGGAATTATTAAGCCATGGTATATTTTTAGAATTGTTATATAAACAAAATATACCACTGCTAGATGAAGACAAAATATATGAAATAAAAAAACAAGTATATGAAGAATATTTTTCAAAAGTTGAAGAAAATATTACTAATAACTTTGATAATGAAAAATATGATTATACCAAAATTTTTGGAATTTCAATATTGAAATATAATAGTCTATAAAGAACTAGTCTTTTTTCAACTTGACAAAATCTTCTATCAATTTCATTATAAGGTAAGGTAATACAAGTATCAACAAAATAACCAAACAAAATTGAAATATTTTCAGGTTTTGAGAGTCTTGTGATATTTGTTCATCATCTTGAATATTAAGATATTTAGGTGGAATATTAATAACAACTGTTCTACATAATGGACATTCAACGATTTGATTTTTTCTATGTGTACTAGCAATAGCATGATTAGCTAGACATTCTGAACAAATTTTATGTCCACATTTTAATTTTGAAGCATGTTCAGCATATTTTGCATCAAAACATACTGGACACTCTTCATCAGATGAATAATGTGACTTGGACATGATTAGTTTATAATGATAGAGTATAAATAAACTCAACGTTTATATTAGATAAAATTGATAGTCAAATTTTTTGTATTATACATAAAGATTATTATGAATTAATATATAATTATGTTGAGTTTAAATAATAACTATTTGCATAGATATTCAAATGCAAAACATGTTTACTGTATTACAAATAATAATGTATTGTCAATACAACAAAGAACTTTCTATTCTGTGCCATATAAACCAATAGAAATAAATAAAAATAATGATTTAATTAATAATGCGATACTTGCATATATTGATAGAGAATTGTGTTGTAAACATATTAAAATCCTACAAACTAATAGTAAACCTAGTTATTATGAAGAACAAATAAATAAAAATGATATTGTTCCATTTAAAATATCAATGCAAGAATTAAAACAACTTAGTAAATTTATAGGATTACCTATAGCAATATTATTAGATGAAAAAAATATAGACGATAAACTTATATATAATGTTTATATAGACTATATGCGAGGAGGTAGTGAAAAAGATTATTCAGATGATACTTAAAAATCTTTATTCATAATAAATGGAATTAACACCTGTTACAG
>JACCEC010994060.1_pt1 | contig 86134 bp, 68 predicted proteins | sample 7450121 | NCBI WGS metagenome assembly JACCEC01 (sample SAMN15323455, study PRJNA562643) | freshwater metagenome | isolation source: river surface water | place: USA:Blue River Watershed | collected 2017-08-18
ACACGTTCCCCGATGAGGCGTCCCGTTGGGACGCAAAAAATCTGATGAGGTGACGTTACCCACGGCTTCACCGCGGGCTGACATGATTCGTCCCTTTAGGACGAAAAAGCCATAGCCAATCCTTAAAGGCATTGGACTGAAGCACGCACTCCTATCGATGAGCCTCTGCGATCACTTCTGCGGAATGCGGGTTCTTTGATAACTGTCCCATAGTGCCGCCGCTTGTTTTTCGGCATCGGGCAAAGGCAAACCGGCGGGCACGCCCGGACGCTGATGTTTGGTTTCCGTCAACCATGCGTGTTTCAACAAAGCATTGCGTTGGATCAAAATGTTCAGGGCCTCACCTTGAGCCATGGAGGGAACACCGGGGAGTTTCCACAAGGGCCACAATTGTTTCACGATGGATGCGGCGATGAAGTCATGCCCTTGCGGACCGGGGTGGACTTTGTCACCGGCATACACGAATCCGGGATTATTCTGTTTCGCCTCCGCAATCGCGGTGCGCAGGTCGGCACGGATGTCGATGACTGACCAGCCTTTTTGCGAGAGCAACCAAGCGGCTTGCGCATCGAGCACGGCATTATAGCGCTGCGGATCTTGCGATGGGTGATCGGCATCATGCAATGGCGCGGTGATGACCACAAACCTGCCACCCTGCTTTTCCACGGCATCTTTCAAACGTAGCATGCCATCTTGAAACGCCTTTTGACGGGTGTCATCGAGCGGTTGGTAAATGCCATCATTCATGCCATAACAGGCCAACACATGCGTGGGGCGATAGGCATCCAGGATACGGGTGAGTCTCTCGTGAAGACAAGGGCGCGGAAATTTCCCGCCGGCGTGGCCATTTTCCGATAGGCCGGACACGGTCTCACTGCCGAGGCCAAAATTCACAATCACCGCATCGGAAAAAGCTGGAGTCTCGCGCAAGGCCGACTCCACCAGAGTCGCCCAACGTCCGCCGTAGGTGATACTATCGCCGAGGATGGCCACGCGGGGAGCCTCGGCGAGGCAGAGGAGCATCGTGGCGAGGCAGGAAACAAAAAAACTGAGGATTTTCATAGGTGAATGGCAATCAGCCTTTCACCTTACGCAAAAACGGCACCAATTCTTCCACGCCGAAATCCGCCAGCACCTGACCGTGCCAATCGAGTGTGGGCGCCTTGCTTTGACCGGAAAGCGCGACCATTTCCGCCATCGCCTCATGATTGCCACTGACCACGATGGTTTCGTAATCGATGCGATGGCGATCGAGATAAGCGATGACTTCATCGCACCAAGGGCAACCGACTTTGATGTAGAGAACGGGCAAGGACATGATTCAGGAATTTCTTTGTTCGCGTTTGGATGCTTGTTCGAGCAGGGATTTTTCTTTGGCGCTCAGGCTGCTCATGCCCGAAGCGGCGATCTTTTCCAGGATGCGGTCGACCTCATCGCGCTCTTCGCGGCGTTTGCGGGCGGCATCGTAATCCTGAAAGCGTTCACCGGGTTGGTGGGGCGGATCACCCAGATCGATCGAGGAAAACCACGGCTTCCACTTGTGGCGTGTGAACCACAGCAGCACTGCGATCAGCAAAACCGGCATCCACCAATCGTTCATACCCTCGTCAATCGACCAATCGAACCGCGTGTTTTTTGGACAACTTCAAAACATCGCCGGCCTTGAGTGACACGGAGCCATTGGGATCAGTGAGTTTCTCGCCATTGAGCTGCACGGATCCGCTGGTAATGAATTGCTTGCGCAATTCGCTATTGGATTTTTCCAAACCGAAGGCCGTGCTGAAGGCGAAGGCGCTCAAGGTCAGAACGTTCGTTTCGGTGGGTAGGGAGGTGAGGGAAATTTCCGGTAGATCCGCCTCGGCCAGATTGCGCTTGGAAAATCGTAGATCCCAGTCCTCACGCGCGGCCAGGGCGGCGGCATCATCGTGGTAGCGGGCCGTGAGTTTCTGCGCGAGGGCTTTTTTCGCCTCCATCGGATGTCCGGATGGATCGCGCGCCTCGCCTAACAGAAGTTGGTAATAACGGTCCATCAATTCATCCGAAACGCTCATCAACTTACCATACATTTCCTGCGGACTGTCGTTGACGCCGACGTAATTGCCGTAGGACTTCGACATTTTTTTCACGCCATCCAAGCCTTCCAGCAAGGGCATCAGCATCACCACCTGCTGCGCTTGACCCTCCTCTTTCTGCAAGTCACGTCCGACGAGAATGTTGAACAACTGATCCGTGCCGCCGATCTCCACATCGCTGCGCACCACCACCGAATCCCAACCTTGCATGATGGGATATTGCAACTCATGCAGACGCACCTCCTGTCCATCGTTGAGACGGGTGCGGAAATCCTCGCGCTGGAGCATCTGCTGCAGGGTCACGCGGCCATTGAGTTTCAACACCTCCTCGTAGGACATCTTGCGGAACCAGTCACCGTTGTAAACCACCTCGGTCTTGGTACGATCCAGAATCTTAAACGCTTGGGCCGTATAAGTCTCCGCATTGGCGAGAACCTCATCGCGTGTCAGCGGCGGGCGCGTGGCCGAGCGACCGGTCGGATCACCGATGGTAGCGGTGAAGTCGCCGATGATGAGAACGGCTTGATGGCCGAGAAGTTGGAACTGCCGGAGTTTTTCCAGTGCCACCGTGTGGCCGAAATGGATATCGGGAGCCGTGGGGTCCACTCCCAGTTTCACCCGCAGTGGGCGACCCGAAGCGAGTTTTTCTGCCAACTCTTTTTCCGAAAGAACCTTCGCGGTTCCGGTGGTAAGGATTTTCAACTGTTCGGCGGGCGACATCGACGTGAAAGTAAACGTCATACACTGGACTGGCAAGGCGTTAGTGCAAGGTCGATAGCGCGCGGATGGAGATTTCTCATGCGGCTCATGGTCATGAGGCAGGGAGTCAAGAATGCCTCTGCCACGTTAGAAATCTAGGTAGATTTCGGTGCGGCGATTGGCACGGCGGCCTTCGGGGTCGTCCTCGCCGGTAGCTTTGACGTTGGGTCGGCGCGGCTCGGTGAAGCCCTTGGCAGCGGTGATGATTTGTTCAGCAGCCACACCACTTTTGATCAAATAATCCTTCACGGCATTCGCCCGCTGGAGCGAAAGTTCCTGATTGTAGCCTGCGGAGCCAAGAGCATCGGTATGGCCGGAAAGATGGATTTTTCTCTTCACGTCGGTTCTGAGGATCATCGCGACGATGGCCAACTGGCGCTCGGTGCGCGCCGTGAGACGCTCCTCATCGAACTCGAAGTAAAGAACAAGCGTATCACCGCCGGCAGGATTTTTGATCAGAGGAGTATAGTAGACATCTCCCCCGGCGAAACGTTGAGCGTAGTCGCTGAGCAATTGATCGAGATTGAGTTCATCGATGACCCAGTTGGGATTCAGAGATGTTTTTTTGAGAATGATGGCGAACTGCCCGGCCTGGCTGCCATCGGCGGCTTGCACGTTGGCCAGGAATGATGTGAGGTCATCCTTTTGTAAAATCGCACGCAGAGGTTTTTCCGGACGCAGACGGTAGTTTCCTTCCTCGAACAAAATGCACAGGCCCGCGAGTGTGGCATCGGATACTTTTTCACGATTCACAAACTCGCGTGCCAGGGTGAAATTCTGATTCAATACAGCCAACAAGAACGAGTCGGTGACACCGAGGGCATCCACCATCATGGCACGAGGGATGACTTCCCCATCGGCGGGAGGTAGCACGAGCTTGTCCACTTCCCACATGCCATTGTTTTTCACGAGATCGAAGTAAATGCGATCGCGTCCGGGTTCACGATCCTTCAATTCCAGGGCATAGCGCGAACGTCGGTTGATTTCCAACTCCCCCACCTCGCGGACAGGGTTGGGTGCTTTCAACTTCAATTGCTGACTGGCAACCATCTCCTTCAAACGCGCACGTGTTTCTCCGTTCATCGCGCGCTCACCAATCAACTTTTCCGCTGTGGCAAAATCCTGATTTGCAAGAGCATTGCCGATCGAGGTGATCAGATCCACCGGATCATCGCGGCGCGGCATGACGGGCACCGAGCCAGCTGTTTTCAACGTATCCTCGGCCTGCTTCATGGGGTCCTTCGCAGTTTGGTTTGCTGCCGAGCTCCTCACATCCAAAGTCTCGGATTGTTGAGAACCATTCGCGAAAGCCACGCGTCTCGCGCGTTTGTTTTTTTCCAACAAAATCAATGTCGTGCTCATCGCAAGCAGCACCATCAACAGGAAAAAAATCAGTGGTGCTTTGGATCGCGGATTGTGTTCGCGCCAAGAGATCGATCGATTTGATCCGGAATCAGGAGTAGATGCGGCCATGGTGCTCGTCGTCTTTATTGCTCCAACATGATCTCCACCCAACTCTCGAGATCTGACGCGTCATCCAGATATTCTTTCAACTGTCTCACCAAATCCTGCTGACCGGTTTTTTGCGCGGCGGCGCCCATTTCTTTCAACTTGGCAACATAAGAGTCGCGGATCTTACCGTTGCGCAACTCGTAGCCGGCATCGATATCCTTTTGTTTAGTAAACGAAAAAGTGTGAATCTTGACAATGCCCGCGTGCACTGCCGGCATGCGATTGGCAAAGGCAGCCGCCACGTCCTCTGCCGATGGCACACGTCCCTTACGGGTCAGCCCTTTGATGACTTCCACAGTTTCCTGCCATTCGGTTTTTTCGAGCGGCTTCAGACCGCGCCACCAAACATCGAGATCCCAGTTGAAGGACTTGACGTTAGCTGCGTGTTTCTCATCTCGTTCCTCGGTGGATGATACCAGCAACTCGCGGCATTTGGTCATCAATGCGCCGATGCCTGTGACCGGTGCGTTCATGCTTACGTTGTTTGCTTTTGCGGCATCCGCATCCTTACTCCACTCGAGCAGCACACCATCGAGCTGCTCCTCTTTGGGAACGTTACTCCAACCTTTACGGGGAACGAACGCCAGCCAAGTCGCATCTTCATCATCACTGGGAGCATCAGGAGCCCATTGCGCGTATGACCATGGCTCCTTAGTAGACCATTGCCAAACGCCGCCAACCTTTTCGCCACCAAGCCAAATGCCGCGTTCCGATTTGATGCCATTCAACTGATCGGTAGCCCAATAACCCTCCTCACGATTGCTCAGTGCGGCGACATGGGCACCGGCCTGAAAAGCGATCTCATGGGCCTGTGAGCGATTCATCGGACGAAGAATCGCCAGAAAATGACGCGCGCCGGACGCCTGTGTGCCAGGAGGAAAGACGGGGGCATTGCCATCGAGCGACTTACGAGTGTTTTGCAGCAAGTTTGCCAAGGATGAAGGATTCGAACCATCGCGATGCCAAGCAATGACAAAAGGCAATTCGCGCGAAGCCTCGGCGGCACGGACGTTACCGAGATGCGAGAGAGTCGCGTAATTGCCGATACCCGGAGGCTTGTTGGCGATCGACCACGGAGAGCCGTCCAGCAAAATCCATTGATCGCCATCACTGCGGCCGGCGCCGAGCCAGATGGTTTCACTGTTTTTGAGCAAGGATCCGAGAAATGTCAGCTCGTCTTCATTGCTCGGAAGGGCGATATGTCCACCGTGTTCCTCGGCGAACAATAACGCGGCATCCCATGTCATCGCTGTCGTGACCAAGAAAAAGTCCAACTCCGCACGACGCTTCGAGCCGACGGGCATTTCCGTGCGCGAACCTTTGGAAAGATCATATTGCAATCTTGCCAGCGATTGCATGGGAGTCTCTTGCTCACGCACCGGATCCTGGGGTTTTTCCATGACTGGTGGATTGACAGGATTCGGACTGACCAGAGGCTTGCTGTTCAAATCGGTCAGCTCTTTTTCCGCCTCACGGCGGCGACGCATTTCCTCCTCCTTTTGTTTGATCATGTAGGCTTGCTCACGCTTGGCGACCTCTTTTTTGTAGATTTGGAGTTTTTGGTATACAAAGACGACGAGGATTGCCATGGCGGCAATGATCAGCAGATTACGGACATAGGTCCAACTGGCATTGTTCGTCGATACCACAAGAGCAGGGATTTCCTGTTCTTCCTCAACTTCTACGGAATCCGACGTTGAAGGAGTTTTCGCTGAACCAGCAGCAGAGGATGCCGCTTTCGGCGCAACCATGGGGGTTCCGGCAGCACGCGCAGGCGCGAGAGCACGCGAAGACGATTGGGCGACTGGCGGCTTTGCGGATGAATGGCTCTTGGTTTGCAAAGCTTCGCGAATCGCAAGCGCCATGGAAGATGCATCGGGATAGCGCATGACCGGATTCGGATGCGTGGCCCGCTGGATGATCACATCAAATTCCGGTCCACATTGGCACAAGCTGGATGCCATGACACGAGGTTCCGGTTTTTGTGCAGTCAGCAACTCGTGCAACATCACTCCCACGGCGAAGATATCTGATCGTCGATCCGCACGCTCGGGATGCGAAATGACCTCGGGAGCGGCATATCCGGGAGTGCCCATGACGATGCCCTCGTGCTTGACGCCAACGGCTTGGGCGAGACCGAAGTCGCCGATCTTAGGCTCAATTTTCGGCGTGAGAAGAATGTTTGCCGGTTTGATATCGCGGTGAATGATGCCGTTTTCGTGGGCGTGGCTCAGCCCCTCGCAAATCGCGATGATGATGCGTCCGGCCTCCGCAGGATCGACCTTCTTGTTCCAAGCGGAATGATAGAGAGATTTTCCCGGCACATACTCCATCGCAATGTAGAGCATGCCATCCACATCACCCGAATCATAGATACCGATCAGATTCGGATGATTCAACCTGGCCATCGCGCGAGCCTCGGTCTGAAACGAAGCACGGAATTCCGGATCAGCACTCAATTCACGGGGCAGCACCTTCACGGCAACTTCGCGATCAAGTGAGACTTGTTTCGCCAAATAAACGGCACCCATGCCGCCCTGCGCAATGAAATCGAGAAAATGATAGGTCGGGAGGAGCTTGTTCAGCACCTCGATCGACGGTGGAGTAAAGTGAGAGGAATCCACAGGCTAGTGAGTTAGGTCTACGCACTCGCTAGCACAGTCCCTACCATCAATCGAGGAAAATCCATCAAATCGTAAAAAAAGTGTGGTCTTGGAAAATCAGTTGGCATCGCGAGGAGGGCTTGCTAGCTTGGGACGTGGATCATCGCACATTGCCGAATTTTGACACCGCCACCTGCTTGCTGATCGCAGCCTACAGTTTGGCATTCCTGATACTGCTGTCAGGAATCGCTCGGCAACATTTTGCCAAGCCCACGCCCCAGGACACCCCACCACCGTTGCCTCGGAACAACCATGTCGCCACTTGGTGGTGCAGCCCCATCGACGCTCTCGGATTGTTGCTGATGAGCGGCGTTTTCATCTCCTTCGGGCTGTCAGCTGCTTCCGCTGATGGAAAAACGCCGGAACAAACTCTCACACCCTCATTGTTGATCGGAAACATCGTGACATTTGCGGTGCTTGTGGGCGCGGTGACAACCATTGTCTACCGACGCGTCAGACCATCCGCATGGCTTGGTCTGCGATGGTCGCAATGGCCTCATTTTTTCTGGATCGGACCATGCGCCGTAATGACCATGTGGGTGTTGCTGGTCGTTCTCAATGCCTCAGGTTACATCGCCTGGATGGAACGCATCGTCGGTAACAGCAGCACCCAGGACGCCGTGGCATTGATGCGGGATAGCAAGGATTCATGGAGCGTCGGGCTGATGGCTTTTTCCGCGGCCATCGTCGCACCACTCGCAGAAGAAGTGATTTTCCGTGGTTACCTTTATCCGGTGGCCAAGTCGTTCGCCGGCATGACGGCGGGAGTGTTTTTCAGCGCCTTGTTGTTCGCCGCATGCCACGGCAATGTGCCGCTGATGTTGCCATTGTTCTTACTGGGTATTCTGCTGGCGCTCGCCTACGAATGGACGGGATCAATCTGGGCCTCCATTAGCATTCACTTCTTTTTCAATTCCGCCACCGTCGCCACGCAGTTGGCCCTGCGAGCTGGATGGTTCCCCGAACTCCCTTCCACATGAAGTCACTACGCGACATGGGTGAAAACAAAGTGGTGCAACGATTGCTGGCACAACTGGCGCCACCCCCACCAGACCTATTCACCGGTCCCGGCGACGATTGCGCGGTGGTTCCATTCTCGGCATCTCAATGGCAACTTCTCAAGACCGATGCCATCGTGGAAGGCGTCCATTTTCTGAGCGATGAGAATTTTGAACGCGTCGGCTGGAAGGCCATCGCCCGCGTGATCAGTGATTTCGCAGCCATGGGAGGAAATGCCCGGTGGTTTCTCGTGACACTGGCCGTCTCTCCCGACACAAACATCAATCAGCTGGAATCGCTTTACCGCGGTATGTCACGCTGCGTGCTACATTTCGGAGCACACATCGTGGGCGGAGAAACCACAAGCATCGCCGCGGCTTCCGGAATGGTCATCTCCATCGCGGCGACAGGCTTCGTAAAAAAATCCCACCTGACCTTGCGATCCACCGCCCGTTGCGGCGATGAAATTTTCGTTACAGGGCGACTCGGCGGCTCTCTGGCGGGACGTCATCTGGAGATCCGCCCCCGAGTGAAAGAGGCCCACTGGCTCTGCAAACTTGGCTATGCCAGTGCCATGATGGACCTGTCCGATGGCTTGGCCAAGGATCTGCCTCGTATGGCGCAGGCCTCGAAAACAGGATTCTGGATCGATCTCTCTGCACTGCCCTGCCACCCGGGCTGCACGAGCGAGCAAGCACTGAGGGATGGCGAGGATTACGAATTGCTTTTCACCACGCCTGCCGAAAGCGGGGATTCCTTGATCAAAAGATGGCAGCGCCACTTTCCTGAAACCCCCTTGACTTGCATAGGCAGGATGGTGGACAAGAAAAAAAGCATGTCGATGAATGGCGGATGGGATCATTTCGCTTGCGGGAAGTGAGCACTTCCATGCTAGCCGAATCATGGCAAATCGCCTCGAGCCGCCATAAATGTTCTCGCATCAACCATTTTTGTCGTTACTCTTGTCCGCGCCGGAATCGACTCAATGACTGAGCCCACAACCAAACCGAAGAACAACTCCATCAAGGGCGGCACCAAGGAAAAAATCCTTGGTACGCTCGCCGGTTGGCTGATTCACACGCTTGGTTGCACCTTGCGCGTCAAATGGCACCAAGCGGCATCGATCGAAAACCGCGACGACACACTCATTCTGATGTTCTGGCACGGACAGATCATGCCTGTGATCATCGCATGGTTCCGCAAACGTCCTCGGCGGCACGGTCTCACGGCGCTGACCAGTGCTAGCAAGGATGGCGCCATCATCGAACACACACTGCGCACCTACGGAGTGAAAGCGGTTCGCGGATCCTCCTCCCGACGGGCCACGGCGGCCCTGCTGGAGCTGAAAAAAACTTTGGAATCCGGCACTGACATATGCATCACTCCGGATGGACCGCGCGGTCCTTTCCGCCAACTACAGGCAGGTCCCCTGAAACTAAGTCAACTCACCGGCAGCGCCTTGCTGAGGATTCGCGTCACCTGCTCCGCGTCATGGAAACTCAAAACATGGGACGGTTTCGAAATCCCCAAACCTTTTTCCTGCATCCATCTCGCCATCGATGACCCCGTGGCGATCCCGCGCAGAATCGATGAGCAGGAATTCGAAAACATTCGCCTCGAACTCGAAAAAGATTTGTCCCAACCCGTCCTCACCCTCTAACCTTTCTCTATGCACCTCATTGACGGAAAATCCGTAGCCGCCGCTGTTCTCGCCGAGTGCCAACTCGAAATCGCCAAGCTCCAACAACAAGGCATCCAACCCGGTCTTGCCGTGGTGATCGTGGGCGATGACCCAGCCTCCCACGTTTACGTCGCATCGAAGGTGAAAACCTGCGCGGAGCTCGGCATGCATTCGGAAAAAATCCAACTGCCCGCTGGCACCAGTCAGGAAGAATTGTTAGAAGTAGTACATCGCCTCAATGCCGATCCAAAAATCCACGGCATCCTCGTGCAAAGTCCTCCCCCACCCCACATCAACGAAGAGGAAATCATCCGCGCCATCGACCCCCGCAAAGACGTCGATGGTTTCCATCCGGAAAACGTCGCCAAGCTGGTGTTAGAGGACCCCACCGGTTTCGTTCCCTGCACGCCCGCTGGATCGATGCGTTTGCTCGAGGCCGCTGGCATCGACACGCAGGGCGCGAACGTCGTCGTGCTCGGTCGCAGCATGATCGTCGGCAAACCCATGGCCCTGCTGCTGATGGCAAAAAATGCCAACGCCACTGTCACCGTCGCCCACTCCCGTTCGCGTGATCTCCCCGCGCTCTGCCGCAGTGCCGACATCCTCGTTGCCGCCGTGGGGCGCCCAGAAATGGTCAAGGCCGATTGGGTGAAGGAAGGCGCTGTGGTGATCGACGTCGGCATCAACCGCGTGCCCGACTCCACCAAAAAATCCGGCTTCCGCCTCACCGGCGACGTCGCCTTCGAGGAAGTCGCGCCCAAATGCCGCGCCATCACTCCCGTGCCCGGCGGCGTGGGCCCCATGACCATCGCCATGCTGATGAAAAACACCCTGCAAGCTGCGAGGCAGTTGGGTTAACGTGGCCGTGACATCAATGCCATACCTGTGCAGAGATACTGCACAATCTCAGCGTTTGGCTTTTGGTGACGGAACGAATTCGACAACCTGCTTCGCCTTCAGCAGACGCTGCTTCAGTGCGGGATAGTCGACTTTTTGCACTGAAACGTTTTTTTCAATGGCGAGACTTGCCGCGATCGCGGCGCTTTGGGAGAGAGCCATGAACACCGGTTCCATGCGGATGGAACCATGCGCGACATGGGAGGTCGATAGAGTAATGGGCGCAAACAAATTCTCGCACTGGCCCTCCTTGGGCACGATCGAGCGATACGAGATGCCGTAAGGCTTTGGTGGCACACGCCAGATCACACCCTCGTTCTGCACGGTGCCCTTGTCGGTAACGAAATGCTGCACACAATGAGAATCCATGCCGAATGAGCCTAGCGCCACCGGATCGGGCGCGGATTTTTTCCCTTCGCAATCATGCTGGGTCATGACGTAGTCACCGACCATGCGCCGCGCCTCGCGGATGTAGATCATCCAAGGCCAGCCGCCGTTGTCAGTGAACTCGTCTTTCGCCAGACCGTATGCCGAGGATTTTTTGCGAATCATCTCAGGCACACGCGGACTGTGCGCCATGGTCCAGAGAAACCCGCGAATGTAGGTCTCATGTTGTTTCTCGATCTCGCGACGGCGCGCGTAGGAAGCCTCGGGATATTCGTAATTCGCACCCGGATGATCCGATCCCACCGCATGCATGTTGTTCCAGTCAACTTTTGAACCCGTTCCCTCCAGTGGCTCGATCAGCGCAGGTATGCGCATGTCTCCTGCCTCGAAATTGCGCAGTAGCAATTCGTGATCGATCTCCCTGTAGCCCGGCGGTTTTTCGATGGGAATGCGCAACGCAGGATCAGTCGTGAGACAGACCCGATAGTTGAAAGCCTGGATTTTTTTGTCACCCTGGCCATTGGTGAGACCATCGATTTTTACGATATAAGGCAGCAAGCCGCTCGCAGGATCGCCTGGCTTGACATAGGGATCCACGTCCTTGGTGAAGTGATCCTTGTCTTTTTGGGTGTAGTGAACGCGGGGATTGGTGTCACCACGTCGCACGCCGGCCATGTCCTCGCCATATTGGCTCTCGGCTTCGCGTCCAACGGTGTAGGTAACGCCTGCCGCACCCATCAGATCACCCACGTAGGTGGCATCTATGAACATTTTGCCACGATAGGTTTTGCCGCTGAGTGTGGTGATGGATTCGATGCGCTTGCCGTTCATCTTCACACCCTTTTCACGGTCTAACAATTCGTTGTAGGCTACTGTGAGACCGGCGTCGGCGATCATTTGTTGAAACACCTTGTGCCCGACACTGGGTTCGAAGCTGCGCACAAAATCCTTTTGGTAATGGGCGGCAACGCCTCGGTAAAATTCCGCCGCAATCCCACCGAAAGTATTTTGTCGACCCAAGAAATCCGTGGCACCAAGGCCACTCGCGCTCATGCCGCCGGGAAAGGCGACGGGATTGACGAGAATCACCGAGTGTCCACGACGTTTCGCGTCAATCGCAGCAGTGACCGCGCCCGAGGAGTCACCGTAGACGACGATGTCATAGAGCATAGACTCCTCCGCTCGCAGGGAGGGCGAAATGAACGTCACAACCGCGGATGCAGCAGCGGCGAGAACCCGAAGCCGATTCGATTTCATACCATCAAAAATTCCTTGATCGGCCCGAGTTGGTCAAATTTCAATCCTGGATCCAAATCACCGAAGTGCTTGATCGGATTGCCGTAGGCGTTGAGCAGGGTGGTGTAGAAATTGCCCAGTGTCTTGTGACCTTCCTTACCCCAGTAGGGCAGACGGATGTAGCGGTTGCCCAAATTCATTTTGCTGTTGCGACCCGACATAACGACGAAAGGAAACTCGAAGCCATGGCTGTGATGGGTTTCGCCGGAATCGGGGAAGTAGAAAACCATGGTATTGTCAAACATGGTTCCCTCCCCTTCCGGAACGCTCTTGAGGCGGGTGACAATGCGGTTCATCAGCTCCATGTGATGGTGTTCGGTGCGCTTGCGGATTTCCTCCGCCGCGAGGTTTTTCACCGGCTTGCCGTGACCGATGTCGTGCATGTTGACTTTCTCTCCCTCGATACCGGGAATGCCGGTGTAGTGGTGGCCTAGCTCATCGACGGTAAACGCGACGACGTTGGTGAGCCCTGAAATCAGTGCAGAGAGCAGTACCTCGGTATGACCAACCTGACGGGTGTAGGTGTCCATGTCGTTGGAGAGATACTTGCTTTCCAGCTTGGGCACGTGCTGGCGCACGATGTCCGCCATTTGATCAATCTTGCGATCACGCTCGCGGATCTCATCAATGGAGCTGGCGTAGTTGCCGATTTTCTTTTTCTCGATGCCAGCGAGATGACGGGCGAGTTCCGTTTGGTGGCCCGCAGCGAACTCGAGAACCTTGCGCTCAAGCTGATAGCGCACCTGATCGTTTTGATCCGAGGACACCGATTTGAATATCTCATCCACAGCGATGCCCGGGCCGCCAAAAGCATAGTTCGGCTGCTGCGCACCGCGCGCGGAGAAACCCTTGGCGATACCGTCCAACCCGCCACGCGCGTTACCGCCATCGGTGGGGAAACAGGCGAGCTCGATGTGCTCCATGGGCGAAGGAAAAAGTTTCGACATTTCGAAATCGACGGTCGCCCATTTGATCGAACTGAGACGCTCATTCGCTTTGTAAACGCCCATCGACGAGCACCACGAGTGGTGACCGGTGGTGCACATTTTTCCAGACAATCCTTGGATGATCGTCAGTTGATCCTTGTGCGCCTCCAGCGGGCTCATCCACTCGGGCAGACTGTGTTGGGAGAGATCGACCTCGAACGGAAGGTTTTGTTTTTCCTTGTCGAGCTCTTCCTTACTGAGGGTGGGCGGGACGAGCACCTTGGGAAAAAGCCCGTTGCCGCGATGCATGAAAATGAAACGCATGGGCGGACGGGTGGAAGTGCCACCGATCAGCGGTACAGCCGTTAGCGACGGCATGATGCCTGGCAACGAGAGGCCACCCATCGCGAGAAAGGCGTTGCGGATGAATTCACGACGGTTGTTCATGAGCGGTGTGTGATAGGGTTGAATGCGATCGAGAAAAAAATGGAGCGCGGACTTCGGTACGCATCTTCAATGGATATGAAGCGGACCGAAGTCCGCGCTGCAGGGGAAGAATCATTTGCGATAGAGGAATGAATCGGAGGTGAGCAGCGAAAGGATCACCGCACGGAAGCTGCCGTTGCTTTTCACGTAGGCATTGTCGGCATCGATGATCGTTTGCGCATCGGAAAGCATTTCGTTGCGTCCCATGTAGAAGCGGAACGCATGGCGGATGATGGACTGGCGCGCACGTGTCGACTTGGCGAGGCGGTCGATCATGTCGAGAGCATCCTTGACATTGCCATCGAGCTTGGGATCGCCGGTGCTGTCGAGCGCACCGCTGGCGTCGACGGGCAGGGTCTTGTAAATCGGGTAGCGGCCATCCTGTTTGCCGAGGATGTTTTCGACATGCTCCAGGGGTTCCGCTTGGCGCAGGCGACCGAAGTCATCGTAAATCTCAAAGGGCAACCCGAGCGGATTCATGAATTCGTGGCACTTCCAGCATTCTTGCTTAAGGGTCACGCCATCGAGACGGGAGCGCAGGGTTTTTGTGTGATCCTCGGGAATAACGGCATCAACGGTGATCGGCACATCCGGCACCCGACCGGCGAGCAGTTTTTCGCGCACCCAACGCCCACGTCGCACCGGATCGGTCGCGGTATTTTGCGAGTGGGCGATGAGCCAAGCCGGGTGGCTGAGAATGCCTTTGCGATTGGCGATGCGGAAGGGTTGCTGGGTCGAATAGTCCCAGAATTTCTGTGGCGGCAACTCCTTGATTTTCGTGGTGCGCCAATCACCATAACGCCCGATGTCGGGGGTGGGCGGCAAGTTGTAAAACGGCGAATGATGATAGGTGTAGCCGTGAGCCCAGGGAATGGTGGTAAACGGTGTCATGCCATTGCCAAAGTATTCCTCGAAAAACAGCATGTAATTTTTCAACTGCCCCGGCCCCTTGGGTTCGAGACCGCGCAGGGATGGTCTTGCCGAGATGAATGCAACATTCTGCGTGAGCACTTCCTCTGGTTTATTGCGCCAGTCAAGTTTTTTGATATGATCGTAAAATTCGCGCCATTCCCGAATGATTTTGGCGCCTTCCTCGTTGGTTCGATTGTGATAAACGAAGTAGTGGTCCGAGCTCAGCAGATTTTCGAATACGTTCTGATCTTTTTGCAAATGCCAATCGACGATGCGGTCAGCCTCATCAACGAGAAATCCCGGCGTGGCGAGCGTTCCACGATCGGGATTCTGATAAAATCCTCCACTGCGCTCTTTGTCTTTGAAGATTTTGGTGGCATTGGGATAGCCGAAAAAATCGCGGAAAAAGCGCACAATGCGCGGATGGCTGGTGACATGCGATGTGACTTTACTGGTGGTGAACGCGTTATCGACCGAGCCACGGTAATAATGCTGATCGCTGAGCAAACGCGTGACCTCGCGATGAAAATCCTCGCGAGTGCTGAGTCGCCCCTCATTCGCAGCGGCAAGCAAGATAGCATCGGGACCGAGATCGCCCATGGCATAGGAAATGGCGAAAGCCGCTTCGCGCGAGGATAGAATTTTCCGACCGTGCTGATCCGGTTCTCCAGCCCCCCACTCCTGTCGATAGAGAAATTCCGATTCTAACAAAACAGCCTTGAGCATTTGGCGCAAACCCTCGCTATTGCCCGCGAGATTCACCGCCGTGCGCGTCAGTTCCAGATATTTCGACGCTTCGATTTCCGTCGGCGCACGGCGCAAAACAAGCTCGAATTGCCTGCTGATGGCGGCACGCAGCTCGTCATCGGACGGTGAGGATTTTTTGACAATCACCGCCTCGAACTCGATCGGACAGACGCGCGGTGACCAGCGGTCCTTGGGATCGGGAAACTCATTCGCGCCGATCTCACCAGCCTTCACCCGCGCAGGGCGGATCTGTTTCGCGGCAATCCATTCGGCGTTCGATAGCATCACCAGCAAACTGCCGCCATCAAGCAGGCCGATGTCGTAGTCGCGCACGCCCGAATTGTCGGGGAGGATGAAAGGATTGGTCACTCCCACCAACTGAGTGGAGCGCTCACGGCCTTGAAGAGCGAAAACATCCCGCACACGCTCATCAAAAATCATCGGATTGATGAGCCAGCGCCGCGCCGGAGTGAAAGCGGCAGCCTTGATCTTACCACTGAAAAGCGTTTCATGATCGACGTAGTTGCCGTAGGACGGATAACGCATTTTTTCCTCCAGCTTCGAGGCATTGTGCGCATGCAACTCCCGCCAGACCCAATCGCTCAAAACCTCACGATCTTCCTCTCCGAGCTTCGTTTGTTTCTTGGGCGGCATCTGCTTCAGATAGACCTGTTCCAGCACGCGATTCATCAGATCGAGCCGCGACTGCGTGTTCATCTCGTGCAGATTGTCGAGCCGGATATCCCCTTTCTCCGTACCTTCTTCGTGACAGTCCAGACAGTGCTCTTGCAGCAAGGCGTTTTGCTTTGCGGGAATCACAAAAGAGTCTGGCGCTGCATCGGCGGACCAAGCAAAACTGAGACAGAAAACTATAATAGGACTTCGCATCGGAATTCGGCACTCTCCGCTTCACAGGATACAATCATGGCTGAACGCTGCAGCAATGGCTGAACGCTGCAGCACCGATGATCATACGGCAGATGATCGGAAAAATCTCAAAAATTCGAAAAAAAATCCCAACCGAGCTACCCAATTCAGGGCAAGAATTCTGCTTCCAAAGCATTTGCTACATCGGCAAGACGACGCGAAAAAATCCATTTTCTTCGATTCTCTGCTTGGGGGAATCGAACCAGGGAACTGCACAACCTTCAATCAACATGCTTCACCTACGCCGAAAGAGTTTCATTTCACATCCTTGTGAGAAGATTCGTGGTCTACCCTAACGAACGACGGAATGGTCTTGCTTGTTAGCCTTTTGGTCTGTAACGTCTGTTGGTGAACGAAATTGCATGTCCACTCTGCACGATGACCGATGTCCTTTGTCATTCCGATCATCATGAATGCCAGACTTGCGGTCATGAGTGGCCATTGACTTTCGAAGAAGAGTTCATCGCTGGAGAGCGCGTCGTCAAAGACGCTTATGGAAATGTGCTCGCTGATGGCGATGTCGTGGCGATGATCAAAGATCTGAAGCTCAAGGGATCTTCGACAGTGCTGAAAGTAGGCACCAAGTCCAAGCCCATCCGCCTCGTTGACGGCGATCATGAAATCTCCTGCAAAATGGAGGGACTCGCCATCGGACTCAAAGCCTGCTTTGTGAAAAAGGTGATCTCTTGATTGTTTGCACATGAAAGAAAAAGGATCAGACAAGTCCATGCCTGATCCCCTTCCCTTATCGAAACAACTGTGCCGCAGGATTTATTTCTTCGGCTCGTTGAGCTTCGCCAAGACCGCAGCTTCGAGTTCGGCATAAAGCGCGGGATCGTTTTTCAACATCTCCTTGGCGGCATCCCGGCCTTGGGCGAGCTGCGTGCCATTGTAGCTGAACCAACTGCCGCGTTTCTGCACGATTTCCATTTCCAATGCCAGATCCAGCAAGGAACCGGTGGAAGAAATGCCCTCGTTGAACATGATGTCGAACTCAGCCTCTGCAAAAGGTGGCGCGACTTTGTTTTTCACGCATTTGATTTTCGTGCGGCTCCCGAGAACCGTGCCATCCGAACCCTTGATTTGGCTAATGCGACGGATGTCCACACGAACGGAAGAGAAAAATTTCAGCGCGCGACCACCGGGAGTGGTTTCGGGGTTGCCGAACATCACGCCGATTTTTTCGCGAATCTGGTTGGTGAAAACACAAACCGTGCGGGCCTTGGAAATGAACCCGGTGAGTTTGCGCATCGCCGCACTCATCAGACGTGCCTGGGCGCCGACGGTGGAATCGCCGATCTCGCCATCAAGTTCCTGCTTCGTGACCAGTGCCGCCACGGAATCGAGCACCACCACGTCGATGGCATTGGACCGCACGAGCGCTTCGCAAATTTGCAACGCTTCTTCACCGGAGGATGGCTGGGAGACGAGCAGGTCATCGAGATTCACACCAAGGCGACGCGCATACTGGGGATCCAGCGCGTGTTCGACGTCGATGAACGCCGCCAAACCGCCGCGCTTCTGTGCCTGAGCGATGAGAGTCAGCGTAAGAGTCGTTTTACCCGAGGATTCCGGGCCGAAAATTTCCACGATACGACCGCGCGGAAAACCACCCACGCCCAGAGCGCGGTCGATGAGCAGGTTGCCGGTAGGGATCACTTCCACGTCCATGCGGCTGTCGTCGCCCATGCGCATGATGGCGGCTTCACCGAATTCTTTTTGGATGTGGGAAATCGCTGCGTCGAGATTGCGCTTGCGGGCTTCGGCCAATTTCTCGGCCCCGGTGTCGTTCGAGGTAGTTTTCGCTGCCATAGGATGATGTGGTTGACGCGAATGTTTTTGCCACAATCAAAAAAGAAGTCAACAAAAAAGATGTTCGATTGAACAAAAAAGTGCCTTTTATTGATTTTTGTAGGATTTTTCCTTTCACAATCGATCTCCCCATCATCATTTCCCTGAGGATGACCATTTCCGGTAAAACAATGGAATCGCCACGTTGCGCCCGATGGATTGCCGCTGTTTTGGCGCCATCACGTGTGAACGACGAAACGTCGCGCGCGGTTTCCCATCAATCATCAATCCACTTGTCGAGGGACTGAAGAAGCTCATCACTGCGTTTCACCTGATAGAGTTCAGGGAGCTCAACCGTGCAGCGTTTGCCGCTGCTGTTTTGAAAATGCAAGTGGACGGGTGTTTTGCCCGGGTAGCCGGCGATGATGTGGCGGATGTCCTGCAGGTCATGCTCGCCATGGCGCGTGGTCCACAAAGTTAACTCGACGGGACCATTGTCGTTTTTCGCAGCCTTGCGCGGCTTCAATTCATCGATTTCATATCCGGTCAATCGACGGCTGCCGATACGATCATCAGACTGAATCGCAGCCTTGCATTTGATGATTTTGCCCGCTTCGAGAATGCCTTTTTCGCGCGCCGGAACAAAAGACTCGCCCCATATCACCAATTCGGTGGAGCCGGTGAAATCCTCAATGGTGAGCACACCGAAGGGCTTGCCGGATTTGGTCATCTTCGCCTCCACGGTGCGGATCATGCCCGCGAAGGGGAAACGGGCCTTGGGGTTGGAGGTGTCGATCTCATCAATAAGACCGATTTTGTTGAATTTGTCGGAGTCCAGCAATCCGCGGAATTTATCGAGCGGATGACCCGTAACATAGAAACCTAACAATTCCTTTTCATGGGCAAGGCGTTCATCCTTGGGCCATTCCTCTAACATCTCACTGCGCTTCATGGGTGCGGCGGGAGGAGCGAAATCGAGTGAATCGAAGAGCGAGACTTGGCCGGCTGCACGGTCTTTTTGCAACGAAGAAGATGCTGCGACCACGGACTCGAGACGGAGGAACATGTTGGCACGGGTCTCACCGACCCAATCGAGCGCACCAGCCTTGACGAGGGTCTCCAGAATGCGTTTGTTGATCACGCGCGAATCAAGTCGATTGGCCAGATCTTCCAGCGACAGAAAAGGGCCGTTTTTCTCGCGTTCCTCGATAGCGATGGCCATGGCACCCTCGCCACAGTTCTTGATGGCGGCGAGACCGTAGCGGATCGCGGCAGCACCGGAGGGTGTCGTTTCAGGAAGGAAGCGCTGACCTGATTTGTTGAGATCGGGGGGCAAGATCTCGATCTTCATGCGATGACATTCGGCCACGAAAACGGAGATCTTATCGGTGTTGTTGATCTCGTTGGACAACAATGCCGCCATGAACTCCACTGGGTGATTCGCCTTGAGGTAGGCGGTCCAGTAAGAGATGTGGCCATAACAAGCCGAGTGCGATTTGTTGAAGCCGTAGCCGGCGAACATCTCGATCTTGTTGAAAATCGCGTTGGCGAGCTTTTCGCTGATGCCATTCGTTTTTTCGCATCCTTCCACAAACACGGCGCGTTGTTTCGCCATCTCTTCCGGGTTTTTCTTGCCCATCGCGCGGCGCAGCAAGTCGGCACCACCGAGAGTGTATCCCGCAAGCAGTTTGGCGGCATTCTGCACCTGTTCCTGATAGATCATGATGCCGTAGGTGGAGCCGGAGACTTGCTCTAACAGAGGGTGCTCGAAGGTCAGCTTGGTGCGGCCTTTTTTCACCTCGATCATCTGATCGATGAACTGCATGGCACCGGGGCGATAGAGTGCGAGCAGGTCGATGATGTCCTCGATTTTCTCAATGCCATACTTGCGACAGGTTTCCACCATACCGCCGGACTCGAGCTGGAACACGCCCATCGTTTCCCCGCGGTTGAGAATTTCAAACGTCTTGGCGTCATCAAGCGGCGCATCGGCGACACGGAAACCGGGGATTTTCTTGCGAATATGCGACTCGGCATCATGAATGACGGTCAGGTTTTTCAGCCCGAGGAAGTCCATTTTCAGCAGGCCGACGTAGGTGATGGCACCCATGTCAAACTGCGTCACCACCTCGCCCTCGTTGCCGACGGTGAGGGGTACGTGCTCATCGAGAGGCCGGTCGCCGATCACCACGCCTGCGGCATGGACGCCGGTATTGCGCACCAGGCCTTCCAGCTTCAGCGCGTAGTCCCAGAGCTCGTGATACGTGGTGGAACTATCGACCAGCTCACGTAATTCAGCTTTTTCCTTCCACTCTTTGTCCAGGGTAACGCCGGGCTTGGCCTCGATCATCTTGGCGATGCGATCGGCTTCACCGTAAGAAACACCCATCACGCGGGCGACATCGCGGATCACGCTTTTCGCACCGAGCGTGCCGTAGGTGATGATTTGCGAAACACTGCGTCGTCCGTACTTTTCCCGCACGTATTCGATCACCTCGCCGCGCCGGGATTGGCAGAAGTCGATATCCACATCGGGCGGGCTGACGCGCTCCGGGTTGAGGAATCGCTCGAACAAAAGCCCGAAGCGCAGCGGACAGATATCGGTGATGCCCATGGTGTAGGCGACGAGCGAACCGGCGGCCGATCCCCTTCCCGGACCCACGGGGATATCATGATCGCGCGCCCATTGGATGAAATCGGCCGTGATCAAGAAATAGGACGCGAAGCCGAGATGGTTGATGGTATTGATCTCGTAATCGAGGCGTGCCACCACCTCGGGATCGGCGGCTTTTTCTTTGCCGTAGCGGCGCTCCAGACCCTCGAAGCAGAGCTTGCGGAAATACTCCTCTCGCGGCGAGCCATCCGGTGTGCCGAACTGCGGGTATTTTTCCGAACTGGAGGGATCGAGCTTCAGGGTGACATTGCAGCGCTCGGCAATCTCTAACGTGGCATCGCAGGCCTCGGGCACGTCGGAAAAAATCTCGCGCATCTCCTCCGCGGTTTTGAAATACACCTCCGGTGTGTAGCGCATGCGGTTTTCATCGATGAGCTGCTTGCCGGTGCCGATGCAGATCAATGCATCATGTGCCTCGTGATCACTGCGATGCAGAAAATGCACGTCATTGGCGGCAACGGTTTTCAGACCAAACTCGCGCGCCAGATCGACGAGTTGCGGCAAAACCTGCAACTGCGGGCCGAGGCTGTGGTTGTGCAGTTCGACGTAAACGTTTTCCTTGCCGAAAATGTCGATCAATTCCGTAAGCGTCTCCGCGGCTCTCGCTCGATCGCCGGCAAGAAGCCACTCATTGAGGGGGCCGGAGATGCATCCGGTGAGGCAGATGATGCCTGGGGCGAAGCGTCGCAGATCACCGCGATCCACTCGAGGCTTGCCGTAATACATACCCTCGAGATGACCGACCGATACCAATTTCGTTAGATTTTGCCAGCCCTCGTTGGTTTCCGCCAACAGAGTCATGTGGCAATTGCGTTTGCGGCCGGGGATCTCCTTCTTCTCCTCTTTGACAGTGGGGCACAGGTAAATTTCGCAGCCCAGAATGGGCTTCACGCCGGACTTTTTGCAGGCTTGATAAAATTCGATCGCGCCGAACATGTTGCCGTGGTCAGTCATTGCTACAGCGGGCATGCCCAGTTCCGCCGCGCGTTTGGCCACGTCCGCCGCCCGGGTCATGCCATCCAGGGTGGAGTATTCCGTATGAAGATGGAGATGAACAAAGGATTTCGACATGTGCGCACCCAAACTAGCGGAGGGTGTGCAGGCATGGCAAGTGCCGTGCAAAAAAAATTCTCACGATGGTGGCAAAGGGCGGATTTGAACCGCCGACCAAAGGCTTATGAGTCCTCTGCTCTACCACTGAGCTACTCTGCCATCGTGAGAAATTGTTGCTTAGAGAAGCAACGGGCGCGGAGAATGTACGAACGGGGCCACTTTGTCCAATAAAAAATTCTCAGTTGCATTTCATCCGATACGTGCGAGTTTCGTGGCGATGAATCCTTTCAAGTATCTCGCGCCTGCCGCCGCGGTAGTGGGCATTACCTTACCCGGAGCCGCCGAACCGATCTCCGAGGGAACGGCGATGCCTGCCGTGATTTGCCCGGATCAAACAGGCAAAGAGATCAAACTCGCGGAAGTTGCGCAGAAAGGCTACACCCTCGTCTATTTTTACCCCAAGGCTGACACGCCAGGTTGCACGAAACAAGCCTGCAGTTTGCGAGATTCCTATGAAACAATTACCGAAAAAGGCGTGAAAGTTTTTGGTGCGAGCATGGACAGCGTCGAAGCCCAAAAAGCTTTCGCGGAAAAGTACAAACTGCCCTTTGCCCTACTCGCGGACAAGGAAGGAAAAGTCGCCGATGCGTTCGGTGTGCCGCATGTGGCCGGCTTTGCCAAACGTCAGGCATTTTTGTTTCTCGATGGTAAACTGGTCTGGCGTGATCTTGCGGCCTCCACGGATCAGCAAGCAGCCGATGTGCTCGCTTTCATTGACAAAAAATAAGCGGCCAAAAGCGTATTCAGCTTTGCGCTGATTCTTCGCTCGAGTCCACATACAATTGACGCATCAGGGCATCCACCTTGATCAGCTTTCCCTTGTAGGCGTAAGGCTTGCCGTGTTCCGTAGATCGAACTGACACAGGAAGTTTGATCACCACTTGAAACGAGCTGTGCAGATTGGATACGGATTTTTCCAAGGGCATTTCGACCATGGCTTTGATGAATTTTCCGGTGCCGAACACAAAATCATAGCTGTTTTCCCCCCATGACCGCAAAAGTCCCGTGCCGCTGACAATACGACCTTGATACTGCGCGACAAATGTCTTCTCAATTTCCATCAGACCGAGTCGCTGACCAAACAAGGCTTGTCCGGCTTCCGTGGCATCCACTGTTGGCGCAGCCGAGGCCGATGGCAATGGGTCTTTCGCAACGATGGGAGCCGGTTCTGGCGGAGGTGTTGCATCGCCCCGAGGCAGAGGAGGCGGCATGGCCGCATGGGGATACTGAGCCAGGATGGCCTTGGGCCGGGCGAGCATCGGCGCGGCGCTCAAGGGCGGCGGACTGACAGGGGGCTGTGGCACTCCCGCTTCACGCACCATGGACCGGGCGAATTCCACCATGCGCTGGATTTTTTGAATCAGCACGGCCTCCGCGGATTCGCGGCCATAGTAGACCGCTTGAATCGTGGCACCGTCGATTTCCACGTCATTCAAGTCCACCATCACACGGGAGATCTTACCCCGCCGTTCGGGCGTGAGGAATTCCACCACGGCACGTGGATCCGGTCCTTTGATCATGACCGATTGATCAAAATTGAGATCTCCCACTTCGATGTCCTGCGCTCCGAGAGCTTTGGTCAGCCCGCTCATGAATCCCTGCCGAGTGATCGTGAATGCAATCCCCAAGGGGCGCGGATAATTGACCCGGTAGCGCGTATACCTCTTGGCGTTCTTGCCACTGCCCTTGGTCAATGTCTGCACTTGCAACTCGCATCCGTCGAAATTCCCCGAGAGCATACGCTCCTGCATGAGCGAACCTGACTGGTAGCTCAGCCCCAGTTTGCGAGCCACGTTAGACCAAGTTTGATCCAGTTGTTTCGACTGGTAAACCGACATGATGATGCCGCCCACCACGAACATCATGAACAAAAAAACAAACCCCATTTCCATCGGAACGAATCATGAGGCACCCGACGGGCCAATGGCAATGTCAAATCAGCACGCTTCAAGGAAAGAATGTCACAAAGGATCGAATCCCGTCTTGATCGATAGCGCATGACGCAACCGCCGGAGATATTCCAACCGCGGAATTTCTATCGCTCCCAATGAAACAGTATGATCGTTCGTGGCCTGCACGTCAAAAAGCACAAAACCCTTTTCCCGCAAGTGTTCGACAAGATGCGTCAGCGCCATTTTGGAGCCATCACTCACGCGCGAAAACATCGATTCACCGGCAAACAATCCACCGCACGCCACACCGTAAATCCCGCCTACCAATGCTCCATCGCACCAGCACTCGACACTGTGTGCGTGGCCTGCCCAGTGAAGTTCCTTGTAGGCTTGAATCAGTTCTGGGCCAAGCCAAGATGCACCTCGATCCGCGCGCGGTTCGGCGCATGCGCGGATGACTTGCTCAAATGCCCGATCGCGAGTGAATGAATATTTTCCCTGCCGCATCTTGCGCTGCAACCGCCTCGCAGGCGAAAAACGCTCCATCTCCAATATCCCCCGCGGATCTGGCGACCACCAGGTCACAGGTTGCTCCGACCACGGGAAAACCCCTTGCCGATAAGCGGAAATCAGAGTTTCAGGCGCAAGATTTCCACCCATCGCCAACAGACCATCATCATCCGCTTCAGATGGATCGGGGAATACCACTGTCATCTTCGAAAAAGAATCTTGTTCATCGCCCTGATGCATCGGCGGACCATCGGAAGCGCAGAAACGATCCATGTCAATGCATCTTTACTGTGATGAGCGGCACGGTGACGGAGGAATGAAAAACGCTTTGCGACTCGCACTTGTTTTTGTGAAGAAAAAATCTCATATTCCTTGGTGTGCAGACAAAAAATATTCGCATTCTTCTGGCGGACGATCATGCCGTGGTACGTCATGGCTTCCGCATGATTCTTGCCGCGGAAATGGATATGGAAGTCATCGCGGAAGTTGCCAATGGACGTGAAGCGTTAGAACTGGGAGAAAAATGGCAACCGGATGTTTGTGTGATGGATGTCACCATGCCTGAACTGAACGGCATTGAAGCGACCCGCCGATTGCTGCAAGTTTCACCCAAAACCCGTGTGCTCGCGTTATCGATGCACAAGGATGCCGTCTATGTGCGCGAAATCCTGCGGGCTGGCGCCAAGGGCTATCTGCTCAAGGATTGCAGTCCACGGGATTTTTTGCGTGCGGTCCGCTTGGTCGCTTCAGGCAAAGGATTTCTTAGTCCGGAAGTCAGCGAGGCGGTGATCGATGACTATCGCAAACATGTCACCAATCCCATCGATCTTCTCACCAGTCGCGAACGGGAGGTTTTGCAGATGATCGCAGAAAGCAAAACCAACAAGGAAATCGCCAGCGCGATCAATTTGAGTGTCTACACCGTGGAAGCCCACCGCGGTCGAATCATGGAAAAACTCAATCTTCACAGCCTGGGCGAACTGGTGCGCTTTGCCGTACGCAACGGTCTGATCGACTGAACATCCACCCTCCACGCCGATGAACCACTTACCCGATGACGCCAACCGCAAAGCGGTCATGCGCATTCTTCTTGTGGGCTTCGGCATGGTGCTGATCATTCTAGGAGTCGCTTCCCTTGTCGCACTGCGCGAAAAACACATTCGGCGGGATGCGCTGCTGGCTATGAAAAACCATCTGGTTCATGCACAGTTGCTGCATGAAATCCAGGTGCAGGAGGACATTCTCACCCAGGTCTTGCACCAACTCGCCTCTCGTCCTGGCAGCGAAAAGACCAAGGAAAAATACGACGAATTGCTGCAAGCTGACCAAGCACTCCAACAACTGGCGGATCAGGCTGCAAGCAACTTGCAGACCGATCAATGGCGCCAATTGGCTGATGCGTCACGACGTTTCACCGAAATCGCGCAAATCGACATCCGCCAACAAAACGACGGACGCATCGCCCGCATCGATGAAATGTTCTCGCAACATGACATCGTGGTGAAAATCATTCACAATCTCATTCAGGATCACATCCAGAACTGGGTGGCCATGGATGAACGGATGCGTATGGAATTGGACGAGCTAGGCACCCGCTCCACAGTCATGCTCGCCGCATGTTTTCTTCTCGCCATCGTCTTCGCCGCATCCACAGTCCTGATTGCCAGAAAAAGCATCGAACGCATGCAGTGGCAGCGTGATGAATTGAATCGTGTTTCCTGGCACATGCTGCAAACCCAAGAGGATACCGCGCGGCGTTTCTCCCATGAACTTCACGACGAGTTGGGCCAGTCGCTGGCGGCGGTACGAGCCAACCTGGTTCACTCCACCCCGATGTCGGAAGATCAGCGCAATGATTGCCTTCATCTTGTCGATGAATCCATCGCCAACGTCCGCGAACTTTCCCAGCTTCTTCGCCCGGTGATTCTTGACGATTTCGGTCTCGAAGCCGGTTTGCGGTGGCTGCTGGACCGCTTCGGTCAGCGCAGTCGAATCGCTGTTTCCTTTGAATCGAATCTCGACATACCTCTGCAGCCCGAAGTGGAAACACATTTGTTCCGCATCGCCCAAGAAGCGCTCACCAACATTGCCCGACACTCCCAAGCATCTTCCGTGACTTGCAAACTCACCTTGAATCAAACTTGGCTGCAACTCTTGCTTGAGGATGATGGCATCGGCCTCAAACCGAGCACCGGAGAGCAATCCTCCAGTCTCGGTCTGACCGGGATGAGAGCCCGCGCCCGGGAGTGTGGTGGATCCTTGGAACTGGGAAATCGGGTTCCGCGCGGATTAAGCGTGAAGATCCTACTGCCACGGGAGCGGGTGACGGTGCCATGATTTGCCGTCGAAATTCAAAAAGGATGCGTGGATACCAGCCAGATGACCGGCGTATGATTGTTTTCCCAAATCTTACCACCACGCCGCTGTACGGTTTGTTCCATAAACCCGACCTCGAGCTTCGTGGTAGGGTCGAACTTGTAACCGATACCGATGAAAGCACGGTTTTGATCGAACTCGTTGCATTTGACGTTGGAACCGAAATTCATGAAAATCTCATCCGACATCGTCAGGTAGGTGTTCTTGGATGGTGTCAGCGGCAAATTCGCACGCAGCATGTAGCGCAAACGGTTTTCATAGCGCCAGCGATCCACATCCCAGTCACCTCCGGAATCCTTCTCCATTTCGCCAATCCAACGTTGCTCCAAGCGCAGACGATGCGTCCAATCAAGACCTAACCATTTGCGATTGTGTGCCACTTGTTGCCAGAAACGGTGTTCAGGAAAATCATGCAGAGCAGGAAAGTCACCGTAGCGATGGGTTTCCACGTAGCCGTAGCCCATGGATAGCATGGTATCCGGAGTCAATTGGTAATTCACGCCGGGCCGCAGCAGCAATTGCTGCCAGTCGTCACCCAGTTCGGCTCGTCGAGCCTGGCCCTCGAGATGGATACCCCATTTGGTGCCCAGGATCGGATGATCGCCCACGTAATTCAACCACAGGTTGCCGTTGGAATCCTGGTCATCCGCCATAGCGGATGTCACCAGGGACAGAAAAACAAGAGTGCTGGCAAATGATGCTGCTTTCATGTGATTTTGATTGGATTTCACGCGCGTTTGAAACGGGCGGCTTCCGGATGATGGGAAACCGGTTCATGATCGCTGAGTCCCTCGATGATCAGTTCACGGTTTTCCAGTTTCCAGTCCTGGGCCATTTCCTGAAGTTTTTTGTAGACGGTATGGTCGATGAATTGTGTATGGGTTAAGTCAATTTTCACCGTGGTGTGTGACGACATGGACAGAATGTGTTTACGCAATGGCAACCAATTGCTAAAAACGATGGATCGTGAAATACGCATTACTGGAATTTCTTGATGCTCTACTTGCACGTGAGGACGGAACAAATTTACTGCCGAGGTTCCGGCGATCAGGTGGAGTATCAATTTCACAATGATGCCTGCCGCGATCCCGATCAAAAGGTCGGTCGCAAGCGTGGCGCTCATGGTGACTAGGAAAACCACGAGTTGCCCTTTGCCCACGTGCCACATGTGAACGAACTCCTTGGGAGAAGCGAGGTTGTATCCGGTGAATACCAAGATGCCTGCCAGAGCCGCGAGCGGAATGTTGTTCAACAACCACGGCACGGAAGCCACCAGCAACAACAAAAAGGTTCCATGCCAAAAATTCGCCCAACGGGTCCGTGCACCGTTATTGCGATTCGCGCTCGAGCGAACAATTTCGCTGATCATCGGAATACCGCCAATGAATGAAACCAGCGTGTTAGCGATACCCACGGCGAAAAGATCGCGGTTCAAGTCGGTGCGCCGCTGCCATGGATCCAACAGATCAACAGCCTTGGCACTGAGCAGGGACTCGAGAGTGCCGACCAGAGAGAACATCACGATCCATTTCAAGCTTGCCATACTGGCCAAAGACGAAAAGTCGGGGCTCTTGATGCCGCTGAGCATATTCATGGGAAGCGATACGAGATACTTCGGTCCCAACGGATATTCATGTCCCTGAAATTGATAGGTATGTTCATTTTTGATGCCAAAATACAACGCCAGCGGTGTGGCTACCATCAGCACCAGCATGGGTCCGGGTATGGCCTGCACCAGTTTGTGCTTGAGGAACAAGCGGCCGAACAACAGCACAACGGCCACCGCTCCGATCACGGCGATCTCCGGATTCATTTGGGCGAAACTGTGGGGAATCTCCGCGAGAAGTTCGAGAGGCTCCTTGGCGTGAGCGGTAACTCCCAGCGCCACGTGCACTTGTTTGGAAATGATGATCACGCCGATCGCAGCCAGCATCCCATGCACCGCGGCCACGGGAAAGAATTCACCGAGCGTGCCCCATTTCAGCTTACCGAAGAGAATCTGGATCAGGCCCGAGACAACTCCGACGGCAAGAGCCTTTTCGTATCCCAGTTCCTGCACACAACCCAGCACGATCACAATCATGCCGGCGGCTGGCCCCTTGATGGTGAGTTCCGAATTGCTCAACCACGGTGTCAACATGCCACCAATGATGGCAGTGAAGATCCCAGCGATGGGTGGCACACCCGATGCGATCGATATACTGAGACAGAGTGGTAGTGCGATTAAAAAGACCAGAAATCCCGAAAGCATATCGTGACGAATGTGCTTTACGGCGCCGTCGATATTACCGACCGGCTTAGGCCCGTTAGGTATGGTTGTTGGATTGGCAGGTGTTGACATGGTTTGTAAGTGAGTTGTCAGACGTTCATAAAAAGTACCAGCTGACGAAAAAAATCACCATCCCCTCCGCAGGGTATATTTTCATCCTTGATGGGGGGTCCCTTGTCCACTGGTGGAAATATCCCCTCTTAAGGGGATAGGAAGAGCCGCGCGGGCACGCTATGATGCGACCAGAAATCATGAATTCTCACAAACACCCTCACGATTCCCACTGTGGTTGCCACTCGGAAAAGGGAGGGCCGGCATCACTGGCAACACAGCTCCATCATGCCATCGAACATGCCTCGCATTATTTGCCCGCCCAGGGTCCGATCGGCGTCTTTGTTCATCACAACACACTGCATGCCTTCCAGCACATGCCCTTCGAACAGGCCGTGATCAAGGCCGCCGAGATTTTTGATGCAGAGCCATACCTGTCCGAGTCTGCCTACCAAGAGCATCGTAAAAATGGTCGGATTCTTGATCAGGATATCGACGCCGTTCTGGCTCGTGAACCCGATGCGGCCTTACTCCATGAACGCCTGACGCGCCGTGAGCTGCGCCGAGCCTTGCTGATTCCGGGTGTTCGTCGTGTCAATCACGGCAACCTGGCATGGCAGATCGAAGAGGGTAATTTCATCCGGGAGTTCAGGCAGGATCTGCCTCCCACCGCAACAAGAGCTCTGGCCTCCGATCAACCGGGCAAACTGTGGTCAGTATGCGATTCGCGTTACAAGGCGCTTCCTTCCCGGGAGTCAACTCAACCCGCACGCCCGGCGGAGGCGATCCTAGCCAGTCACGGCACGGATCTGGATGAAATCGTCAATCCGGTGCTGATACGACTGGTGAGTTCCTATTTGGATCAGGGGCTCGCCTACTGGCCGATGCCATCGCGCGAAAAGGGACTGCTTGGGGCAACTCGCGCACTTTTCTGTGGCACCGCCCTGAGTGAATTGCCGGTGTTACTTCACGGCATCCGTGATGAGTTTTCCCGGCAATCATCAATGACCGTAGAACAGGTCTTGCTCGACCAACTGGAAACACTGGGCGTCGCTCCCGCCGAGTGGGACCCGCTGATCCGTGGCGAGCTGCTTTCCCTTCCCGGGTGGGCTGGTATGATTCAATGCTTGGAGGTCGATCCGCTGCTAGCACCCCACGAAAGACCTGCGTTTTCCTTGATGGAGTTTCTTGCCGTACGAATGACCCTGACCACGGTGGCACTCAGAAACATCGCAGGTTCCACGTTCGAATGGAGAGCGCAATGCGTGAACACCGATATCCATTTTGATCCTCTTACCCACAAGGCCCGGCTGTTTGACGCCTGTCAGTTGTTAGGCTATCACAGTGAATTACTTGCAAACTTGACCGAGGAAGAGTTTGACGAATTGTGCCATGAACTGGAGCTTTGCAATGACTGGGAGCGCAGGCGATTGCTGCATCTCGCCTACGAGCTTCGCCATGAACGGCAGATTTTGATTCCGATGGCACGCCACCGTGCCATGCCCGCAGTCGTCGAAAAGTCCGACAGGCTTGAGGCTCAGGTGGTCTTTTGCATCGATGAACGCGAGGAGTCGATCCGGCGCGCACTCGAAGAAGTGGAACCCTTGATCGAAACCTATGGCGCCGCAGGATTTTTCGGTTGCGCCGTCGACTATACCGGACTGGATGACCCTCATGGTGTGTCACTGTGCCCCGTCGTGGTGAAACCGGTGCATCAAGTGGCGGAGGTATCCGTGGAGGAAGACCATGATCGTTGGCACTTGCGCAAACGGGCTCGTCGACTGTGGGCCAAGCTGGCACGCACATCCAGCATCGGCAGCCGCACCTTGGTTCGCGGCACGTTCAGCACCGCATGCCTTGGATTCCTGAGTTTGTTTCCGATGGCCCTAAGAATTCTCATTCCCCTCAAATACGCGAAAATCATGGAGCGCTTGAGTTCCATCTTTCTCCCTGAGCCACGCACCGAGCTGCGCTTCATGCGCAATGATGACGAGTCTCGCAACGCCACCACCGGATTGCTGGCGGGGTTCAGTGTCGAGGAGATGACAGACCGCGTGGCCAACATGCTTCATCCCATGGGAATGACAAAAGGTCACGCCAGATTGATCATCGTTCTCGGACACGGCAGCAGCAGCTTGAACAATCCCTTTGTTTCCGCTTATTGCTGCGGCGCTTGTGGCGGCAGATCCGGCGCTCCGAATGCCCGTCTCTTCGCCCTGATGGCCAACAAACCCGAGGTTCGGAACCTCTTGCGCGAACGTGGCATCCTGTTGCCCGAGGACACGTGGTTCATCGGCGGTTATCACGACACATGCAGTGACGATATTGAATTGTTCGACACAGATTTGATGCCCGCCTCGCATGCCTCCGATCTGACGAGAGCACGCGGCAAACTCGATGAAGCAAGAGCCCGCTCAGCCCATGAACGCACCCGGCGTTTCGAATCGTTCGACAACCGGCGTTCGATCGGAGCGGCACTGCGCCATGTGAAAGAACGCTCTGTGCACCTCGGGGAACCGCGGCCGGAATACGGACATTGCACCAACGCGGTGGCTTTTGTGGGACGGCGATCCTCCACGCAAGGATTGTTCCTCGACCGGCGCGCGTTCCTGGTGAGTTACGATGTTACCAACGACCCCGAGGACCGCTACATCGCCGCGGTACTGGGCGCTGTGATCCCTGTTTGCGGAGGAATCAATCTGGAATATTACTTCAGCACGGTCGATAACGAACGCTACGGATGCGGGACCAAGCTGCCTCATAACATCAGCGGACTGCTGGGTGTGATGAACGGATATCAAAGCGACTTGCGTATCGGTCTCCCGTTGCAAACGGTAGAGATTCATGAGCCGGTGCGGATCCTGTTTGTTGTTGAAACCACAGCGGAGCGCGTGTTGGCGGTCATTCATGCCAATCCCTTGCTCAAGGAGTTCCTGGAAAACCGCTGGATCCGTTTGGCGGTGATGGGACCTGATGACGGAAAAATCCGCATCTACCGCGGTGAAAACCAGTGGGAAGACCTGAGCGGTGACGAAGAACCTCTGCCTGTTGCCGCAAGTTCCTTGGCCTACTATCAAGGCAAACAAGAACACCTGCCCCTTGCCCGGATCAGCCCGAAACTCCTCACCTCCGCTTAACCCTAGTAGACCGATATGAACGCGCATGATTTGTTTTTCACCATGATTGGACTGCCTCTGGCAACGTTCCTGCTCTTGGGTATTCTGTGGATGCTCGGAATCGACGTCCGGGAAAAATGGATCGGGCGGATCATCAAGCTGGTGTATGGCCTGATATTTTTCGCCTTTGTCGGACTCTCCTGGTTGGTCATCCGCGATCCGGATCACAACATCGCATTGAATCTGGGCGAATGGTTCCGTCTGGAGCACTATGAGTATCCGATGTCCTTCCAACTCGACACCGTTGCAATGCCGTTCGCCGGACTCACTGTGATTCTCAGTGGTATCGTCGGCTCGTTCAGTCTAACCTACCTGCACCGAGATCCCGGATTCCTGCGGTTTTTCCTGTTGTTGGTGCTGTTTTCCTTCGGTGCTTTACTGGTCTTCACATCAAGCTCACTGGATCTTCTCATCGGTGGATGGGAACTGGTGGGTATCACGTCGGTTCTGCTGATTTCCTTCTTCCAATACCGTCCCGAACCGGTTCAGAACGCGTTGCGCGTGTTCGCCACCTACCGGGTCGCGGATTTGTTCATTCTCGTGGCCGTGTTCCTGGCGCACCAGTGGTTCGGTGCGGCGAACTGGGCCCGTTTCCGCGAAATCGCCTTGGACGGCGCTTGCTCGTCGATCAGTCCCTGGATGCTCACGCTATTTCCGATGTTGCTGGTGTTTGCCGCAAGCGGCAAGTCGGCTCAAGGTCCGTTCTGCGGTTGGTTAGCGCGCGCCATGGAGGGACCCACTCCATCCAGCGCGATCTTCTACGGTGCGATCTCGGTACACGCTGGGCCGTATCTCCTGCTGCGCGCCGAGCCCATCATCCGTCAATCGACCGCAGCCACGGCGCTGCTGTTTTTCATCGGCAGCACCACGGCCCTGCTCAGTACGATGATCCAACGCAGCAGCACGGATGCCAAAACATCGCTGGCCTATGCCTCACAAACCCAATTGGGCATCATTTTCGGGGAAATCTCGTTAGGGTGGCACACGCTGGCATTGTTTCATGTGATCGGGCACGCGACCGTGCGGGCCATGCAGTTCCTGCGTTCTCCTTCGATGCTCAGCGATTACCACCGCCTGCATTCCGGCGCCGGCGGCCAGTTGGAGGCCACGGGCGCCCATTACGACATGATTGTTCCCGAAAAATGGCAGCGAAGTTTGTATTGCTTCACGCTCTTCCGCGGCTTCCACGACGCGCTGTGGGACCGCATCCTGTTCCGTCCGCTGTTCTTTGTGGTGAGGTTGCTTGCGAAAATCGAATACTCCCGCCCCAAGCAACCGGGCGATGCCCGTGCCGACGGCGGATCTTACTCCTCGGCCGAGAGAAAATCTGCGGCTGATCACACGACCATCTAACACCATCCATCCCCATGTTCGCAGAATATCCCATACCCTACCTGAGTCTCGGTTTGATCGCGATGCTGAGCGGCGCCATCATCTGCCTTCCACGCTTCCGGTTCAAGCACACGAGACGCATCACCGTTGCCATCCTGGCGTTCACATTTATCAGTTTTCTCGCAGTTCTGCTGAGAGTTCACGGCCAGGCCAAAAAGATCTATCTTGATCCCGTGCTGCCCTGGTTGGAGACGGATGCCGTGGACGGTCTGCCACTGGTAGTATTCAACCTCGTGGCACTGATGGCAGTCTGTCTAGCACCGCGCCGCGATGTCAAAGAACATTCCCTTTCCGGCATACTGATCCTGTGCATGGGCACTTCGCTGATCTACACGGCGGCGAATCTGGTGATCCTGAATCTCGGCTGGTGGCTCACCTGCGTGCCTTTTGTCACGGGCATGTTCGGTCATAGTCCTGATCGAAAACACACCAATATCGCCCTGCTTTCGAGTGCGGTCATGCTGTCACTATCGACCTTGTTTCTCCATGCAACAGCGATCGCAAGTCTGTCCTCGATCTCACACCTGAGCCTGATTTTTTTCCTCATGACCATCGTCATGCGCAAGGGCCTGTTTCCGCTGCACTCCTGGACATTGCGATCCTTTGAAACGGGGCCGCTGTTGCCGAAATCCCTGCTGTTCAATTCCCACCTGGGTGCGCTTCTGGTGGCACGTGCCGAATCCGCCGGTCTACCCGCATTCGCACAGCAAGCACTTTACGCGCTGAGCCTGTTGGCACTGGTGACAGCATTGATCACCAGTCTGCGCGGACTCATCGAGAAAAAACCTCGCCGCTTGATGGCGCTCGTTTGCATCAGTCAGGCAAGTTTCATTCTATCGGGGCTGTTATCGACAAATGCGGCAGGCGTCATGGGCGGCATGTTGCACTGGATGGTGGTAGCGCTGGCATCGACGGGCTTGATCGCGGTGGTACGCATTCTCGAAGTGCGTGTCATTGATGTGGCCGACCCCACCACACCTCTGGGCCTTGCGGTTCGCGCCCCGCGGTTGGCGACGTTTTTCCTGCTCTCTGGTTTGGCGCTGGTAGGCTTGCCAGGAACGATGGGCTATTGCGCCGAGGATCTGTTGTTTCACGGCGTGCAGGATCATCATCCGGTGATGGGCGTGTTCCTGTTGCTGGCCACAGCCATCAATGCCATCAATCTCATGCGCCTGTATGGCATCCTTTTCCTCGGCGTCTTACCGAAAAATGTGATCGAAATTCCCGATGCACTTCCACGCGAGCGTTGGCCACTGACCCTGTTGGTGGTGATTCTGATCATCGGTGGACTATTCCCCTCCTTGCCCATTTCTCTAAGAGCAACCGCGATGAAAACATTCCATCTGGTGGCACCTGACGCTGTCCATCACGAGTGAATGGCCTGTCCTCACTTCCCCATTCGCGGCCTTGTCTTGACAAAGGTGTGTTTCGATTTTTAGTTGAAACCATGATGATGTTCATAAAATCGTGGTTTCTGACTCTTTTCATTGGTGTGCCGCTGCCGCTCATGGCTCAGAGCACGACTCCGGAGATCGCGAATTTATTGGATGCTCTGAAAAAGGATCAAGACGGACAACTGACACGCATGGCGGAAATGATGTTGGGCGCCAACGGTGGCAACAAGTTGTTTTACTTCCCGACAAAGGACATGCCGGCCACGCCGCAACAGCGTGGTCTGGCCTTCGAGAATGTGACGTTCACCACAGCGGATGATGTGAAATTGCACGGTTGGTTCCTCCCTGTCACCAAGGGCCAGAGCGTAAAAGGAACGGTGGTGTTTTCCCATGGGAACGCTGGAGCGATCGGACATCATCTCGGCTTCGTCGATTGGCTTCCCCGCAATGGCTATCAATTGCTCATGTATGACTACCGGGGCTTTGGTCAATCCGCTGGCACCCCATCGCGCGAGGGGCTGATTCGCGATGTAGAAGCGGCTTTTACGTATGCTGTCTCGCGTAAGGACATTCAAGGTGGTAAAATTTACTCGCTGGGTCACAGCCTTGGCGGTGCTAAATCGATCGTGGCACTCACACTCAAAAAAGTCCCCGGACTGCGAGCTGTGATCACCGATGGCACCTTTGCATCTTATGAAGAAATGGCCGAGATCATGGCGGGGAATTTTGGCAAAAATCTCGTGTCCGATGAATTCGCACCACGCGAGGCCGTGGCGAAACTTCCGGCTCCCTTGCTCATCGTTCATGGTACGGCGGATGAAGTCGTGCCACTCTCTCAAGGCAAGTCTTTGTTCGCTGCGGCCCGCGAGCGTAAAACGTTTTTTGAGGTCAAGGGCGGAACCCACGGCGACTCGCTCGCGCGCAACAACGGTGAGTATCGTAAGAAGATGCTGGTGTGGATGGAGCAGTATTGAGTGGATCCAATGAGATTTATATTATTAGATTGATTTGATTGATGTTGATTTTACGACTCATCATACCATGGTTTCTTGCTATCCCAAATGAGTGCGAAAATCCGGGATTTTGACAATCATCGAATGCTATGCACATTGATGAAGAACGGCATTGGCATCTTACCCCAACCTTGCTTTACCATTTCCTGAAATGAATCATTCACTGATGAAAACAACTGTGAGAAAAGCGAACGACAGAGGTCATGCCAATCACGGCTGGCTGGATACCTGGCACAGCTTCAGCTTTGCCGACTACTACGATCCGCGGCACATGGGCTTTCGCTCGCTGCGTGTGATCAATCAGGACCGCATCGCGCCGGGCCGGGGATTCGGCACGCATCCGCACCGCAACATGGAAATTTTCAGTTACCTGCTGGAAGGGCAGTTGGAGCACAAGGACAGCATGGGCAACGGCCGCGTGTTGTCACCAGGACAAATTCAACTGATGAGCGCGGGTAGTGGCGTAACGCACAGTGAGTTCAATCCGAACGCCGATCAGGAAGCGCATCTCTTGCAAATCTGGATCCTGCCGCGTCAGGCGGATCTCACGCCCTCTTACACCGAGTGGCATCCCGATCCCGCACGGGAAAACGAAGCCAAGGTTCTGGTGATCTCACCCGATGGCCGCGATGGCTCGGCCACCATTCATCAGGATGCCGATGTCTATCGCCTGCGTCTGGCAGCCGGGGAAAGTGTGGATCACTTCCTGGGAGTGGACCGCGGTCTATGGTTGCAGGTGATTCGCGGCAGCTTCGAAGTGGATGACAAGACCGTGCAAGCGGGCGATGCCATCAGCACGGAAATGACGGGATCCTGGAATTTCCGCGCCAACGCCGATAGCGAGGCACTGTTGTTCGATCTGCGATAAACCGCTTTGTGTCATCTCGGCTCGAGCCTGCAAGTGCAAGCCGTGAGAAAACGTATCGAATGGGATGACACGTTTGCTTTGGCTGATGCTTTGTTGCTCTATGGTTCGGCCTGTCATGGCGCTCACCGATTCCTTTGTGCTGACTGACAAGGCATCGCAACAATCGCATCGTCTGCAAACGCAAAATGCCACATGGTCCGATCGCGGACTTGTGTTGATGCCTCTCAAGGAACCTCAGGTCAATGGCGGCTCCTGTTCGTTTCGCATGCGCGTGGATCCCAATCAGACCAATTATCTCACGGCTGAGGTCAGTGGCGACGAACTCAGCCCCAATCTTCTCATCCTTTTCTGCGAGGGGAAAATGATTGGCTACCGGCATCTGGGCGACTACGACATTCTCGATCACGGTTGCCAGGAACCCATGCATCGGGGTAGCACCGTGCAGTTGACCACCCTGCTGCCCGAGTCATTGACGCGGGGAAAACAGGAAATCGACTTGGAGATCCGCAGTTACGGACCGATCTGGGGCTATGGAGCCACGTATGAGATTTTGCAAAAAAAACTCACCGCGCCGTGTCGTGCGATTCATGGGCTGATCACTCACACCGATCCGTTTTTGCATGGCAAGAATGTCGCAAGATCGCAGCATGAAACGGCACAAATACGACGCGAGCCGGGGACTGAGGTGATCGACGCGATCCGCAAACGTTTGCACGACCAATTGTCGGGCATGATGAATGGCAACAAACCGCTGCCCCAAGACCAATTGCAATTGCTCGGACAAGGCTATCACCTGTCATGGACTCCGGTGTATCAACAGCTAAAAGTCGTGCAGCGCATCGTGGAAGGCGTCGATGCCTGCTACCGCACCTACGTGGCTGACCCCAAAAAGGAAGCGGAGTTGCCGTGGAGGGGGCTGGGATATGCCGCTGATGCTGTTCGACAAGTGGCACCACAACTCATGGCACAGCTCGACCATGATATCGATAATGGCCGCGGTAAAATGGTGAGGCGCCGTGATGCGTGGGCGGCCATGTTGGTGCACAGCAGGGATTTTCACTGCCGCAATCGCCGTCAATACACGAACCAATCGATGATCAACGACATGCTCGGCATCTATCTGTGCAACCGGGCGCTCGCCGTGATCAAACCGGAAAGTGCCATGGAAGAGAATGCCGCACGGCGATATCTGCATGAATCCGTTTCGTTAGAACCGTGGCGAGGCAATGATGGCGCGCAAGGTCCGGAAAAACCGTTAGGTGACAATTTCCGCCAATTGACCAAACGCGGTCTCACAAGGGAGTTGGGGTATGTCGGGTATTATGGGGAGATTCTCGACTGGGCCGCGCAAATCGATCAGGCTACCGCCGAGCCGGGCAAACCTCATACCAGCGACCCCAAGATCCGCGAGCAGTTGCTCAAGATGACCAAAGCCCGCGCGTATTTTCGCTGGCCCAGCACCGATGCCGTGGGCAATCGGGCGTTTCGCATCGAGACGGTGATTGGCTGGCGGGACAGTGATTATCCCGGCGTGGTGTGCTACGCCCAGCGCAGTTCGGTCGAGAGTTCTCCGCTGGGTGTCGCCGGTCTTACCCTGGATCCTCATCCGGTCGGATATGTGCAGCAAATGATGGAGGACGGGCAATTGTTCGCTTCGCTGGCGGCCTTGCTGCCGGACCGCCGCATGGCGACCACGCTCACGCTCTTGCATGTGCCCTCGCAATGGGATGCGGTGCGACAAGCACCGCCTTCGCCGCATCGTTTGCCCATGCACGCCTCACAGCCGGACTTTGTGTTTGCCGATGAAGACAACGGTGTTGTCGCGTTGAAACACAAGGGAGAGATTCTTTATGCCTCGCTGTATTGGCGATCGCGTGAATCCATCAACCAACTGTCCCGTGTGCATCACATCACGCCATCGACCATGCGTGTGGCGACCTTGCGGGTGAAATCCACCTTTGATGATTCCGGCCATGAGTATCAGCGGAAAAACTGGACGGTGTTTGGTTTTGCCAATGGCGGGCCGCATGACCCGGCGAAGCCCCAATCCGCGCATACCGGAGAAAAACAACCCATCGCCCTGCATCCTCCTGGCGTGAACTTCCAGCCCGGCAAGGAAAGTCCTTTTGCGGGCAAAGCCAACACCTACGAACTGAACTACGGCCCCTACTTCATCGTGATGAACTGCCATGCCAACAAAAGCCATACAGCCGCTGTTCCCGCGGCCTTCCAGCGCAGTGTGAGACTGGACACGCATGAGACGTTTTCCGGCAAGGACATCACAATACCCGCAGGGACGACGGTGGTTCTATCGAATCGTTAGGGAAAAAGACCGGGAGCACGCACAAAAAAAACCGCACCGGTGAGGGTGCGGTTTTTTTCGTGAACAGGAAACGGATCAGCGTTTCGAGAACTGGAAGCGCTTGCGGGCACCGGGGCGGCCGGCTTTTTTGCGCTCCTTCATGCGGCCATCGCGCGTGAGCAAACCGTGGGGCTTGATCAGCTTGCGGATCTCCGGGTTGAGCTGGGTCAAGGCACGGGAAATGCCGAGGCTGATCGCGCCGACCTGACCGTGGATGCCACCACCTTTTGCCACCACTTTCACGTCAAACTTGTTGATCAAGTGACCGTGTTGGAAAGGAAGCAGAACGGAGTTTTGCAGAGGAATGGTGGGAAGATACTCTTCAAACGTGCGGCCGTTGATGATGATTTGGCCGGAGCCCTCGGACAACCAGACGTGTGCGATGGCATTCTTGCGGCGACCGGTGGCGGATGCTGTGGTGATTTCGCTCATGGAATTGGAGAAATGAAGTTAGATCGGGAAATTAGGCGATGACGCGCTCGACGGGTTGTTGTGCGGCGTGCGGATGATCAGCACCAGCATACACTTTCAGTTTGGTGTATTGCTGGCGGCCAAGGCTGCCTTTGGGAAGCATGCCCCAGACGGCGCGCTCGAGAAGCAACACGGGACGACGCTTGCGCACCATGCGGGGAGTTTCCACTTTTTTGCCACCGACGAATCCGGTGAAGCGGGTGTAAATTTTGTCATTTTCCTTGGTGCCGCTAAGTTTTACCTGATCGGCATTGATGATCACCACGAAGTCACCGGTGTCGATGTGTGTGGTGAAAATCGGCTTGTGCTTGCCACGGAGCAACACGGCAGCTTCAACAGCCACGGCACCGAGGATCTTGTCCTTGGCGTCGATGATATGCCATGTGCGTTGCACGTCCTGTGGCTTGGCGGAAAATGTTTTCATACAGACTGGAAGATAGCGATTTATGTGAATTTCTGCCGCTGCCACCGTTCAGGTCGCTGCGGGGGCGCGAAAACTAGAGGTTTGGGTAGTCGATGTCAATGCAAAATCTCAAAATTTCGTGGATTTTTTTATTTTAGGATTGCCAAATGATAAAATTTCGTAACAGTGGTCTAGCGCACCAACGTTGGAAAATGACGACGTTGGATGCTCGATTCCACCACATCACGTATGGCAAACTTCAACAGACCGGCAGGCAGACCCCATGGCAGATCCTCAGCAAGACCCTCAGGACCTAGACCCGACGCCGGCCCCAAAATCCGCAAAGGCATCAAAGGCGGCGAGGACAAAGCGATCGAAGTGGAAGGCACGGTTTCCGCGGTGCTCGCCGGAACGATGTTCAAGGTGAAAATGACCAATGGCCACGAAGTATTGGCGCACATTTCCGGAAAAATGCGCAAGCGCTTCATCCGCCTCGTCGTGGGCGATGTGGTGCGCATGGAAATGTCCCCCTACGACACGACCAAAGCGCGCATTGTGTTCCGTGTCGGTTGACCTCAATCAGCGGAAATTCCGAAATGACAAAAGGCGGCCGATGGCCGCCTTTTGCTGTTAAGGACTGGCGTTACTCCTTCACGCGCTCCACATGGGCATGGAGCTGGAGGAGCTTTTCATCAATGTGCTCGTAGCCGCGGTCGATGTGATAGAGGCGCGAAATGGTGGTCGTGCCCTTGGCCGTGAGACCCGCTAGTACCAACGCCGCAGAGGCCCGCAAATCACTGGCCATCACGGGAGCGGCGGAAAGTTGTTTGACACCCTTGATGATGGCAGTGCCGCTATCCACATTGATATCCGCCCCCATGCGCTTCATTTCCGCGCAATGCATGAAGCGCTGCGGGAAAATGGTGTCTTTCACGACGGAAATGCCGGGTGTGGTAGCGAACACCGCGGTCATTTGCGCCTGCATGTCGGTGGGATACCCTGGATAAGGCGCGGTGATGATTTCGGCACCCACGGGGGTTTCTCCGCGGTGGATCGTCACGCTTTCGCCGGATTCGCTGAAGGTCAGTTGATGCCCGCAGTCTTCGAAAATTTTGGTGATCGCTGTCATGTGAGTGCGATTGATGCGGTGCAGCGTCACCCCTTCCCCGGCGATCACCGCTGCAGCCATGAACGTGCCGGCCTCAATGCGATCAGGGATCACGGTGTGTTCGATGCCGCCCAACGAAGTAACGCCCTGAATGGTGATGCGTCGAGTGCCGGCACCCTCGATTTTTGCACCGAGACCGTTGAGGAAATTCGCTAGATCCTCGACTTCCGGTTCGGCGGCAGCAGATTCAATGACAGTGGTGCCCTCGGCAAACACGGCAGCCATCATGACGTTATCGGTGCCCAGCACCGTGGGACCATGGGTGCCACGAAGATTGATTTCCGCGCCTTTCAGGCCACCCTTGGGCGCGGTGATGATGATGTTTCCGGAGTCGAATTCCGTGGTCGCACCCAGCGCTTCCAGCCCGCGCAAGTGCAAGTCCACCGGTCGATCGCCGATGATACAGCCACCAGGCAGTGAAACCACGGCACGACCGGTGCGAGCCAGCAAAGGGCCCATCACGCAGATCGAGGCGCGCATGCGGCGCACCAGATCGTAGGGGGCGGTATCGACGATGGTTTTGTTATGAATCCGCACCGTCCCCGAACTGCGTTCGATCTCACCGCCGAGCGCCGAGATTATTTGCACCATGTAGTTCGTGTCGGAAACATCCGGAACACGACGGATGATCACTTCTTCGTCGGTGAGGAGCGATGCTGCGAGGATGGGTAGCGAAGCGTTTTTAGAACCGGAAATGTTGATGCTGCCACGCAAAGGGGAGCCGCCGTGTACGAGAAGTTTGTCCATAGGAGTGGGAAAATCATGAGGTCGCCCGCAAAAGGGCAGCGTTCGAAGAATGGGGGTGTTTGGCAAGGGGAAAACGCGCGATGCCCGAGATGTCTTTCATGACAGAAACCTCGGCGAGTCCCGCCGCACGCAGCAGATCCATCGTGATTTCCGATTGATCATGACCGATTTCCATCGCCACCATCCCGCCGGGGTTCAAAAATGATTTCACCTGCCCGCAAAAAACGCGGATCAGGTCAAGGCCATCATGACCGGAAAACAGCGCCAATGCCGGATCGTGCATGACTTCCGGCGCCAGTGTAGCGCGGTCCTTTTCGGGAACGTAAGGAAGATTGGCAACGATCAGATCAAAGCTGCCTTCGATGGTGGTAAAAAGGGATGTTTCGACAAAAGAAACATTCGTCAAGGCGAGTTGACGGGCATTTTCCTGCGCCAATGAGAGGGCGTCTTGCGAGACATCGGCCAAGGTTACGGCGGCATCAGGCCATGCGGCGGCAAGACTGAGGCCGATGACTCCCGATCCACAACCCATGTCCAGCACGGTGGCGGGAGCGGATGGGACATGGGAGATGAGCCATTCCACCAGCTCCTCGGTTTCCGGACGCGGGATGAGTGCACGGGCATCTGTCCTGAACTCGTGCCGATGAAACGCGACGGTGCCTAACAGATGCTGCAGAGGAATGCGTTCACCGCGTTTTTTCAAATCGGCTCGCAGGGGCGCAAGAATGTCTTCTCCCAACGGTTCATCGAAGCGAAGATAGAGTGCCATGCGTGTGCATTGCAAATGGTGCGCCACCAGAATCTGCATGTTGCGCCGCGCATCCTCGACTCCTCGTTTTTCCAAGTAAGTGGTTCCGGCATTAATGCATTCCAGCACGGTGGTCATCGCTAGCGCAAACGATGCCGTGATTTCAAGGCCATGAAAAGAAAAATCCCATCATCCGTCATGCATCGTTGCGCGGAAGATGCCACTCCCCTGCCGCATGGGCAGGGGAAGTGATCGTCATAGTGAACCGGTTACTTCAGATCGAAGCGATCGAGGTTCATGACCTTGGTCCAGGCGGCGACGAAGTCTTTGAGGAATTTTTCCTGGGAATCGCTGCATGCATAGACTTCCGCCAGAGCGCGGAGCTCGGAGTTCGAGCCAAAGATCAAATCCACACGGGATGCTGTCCATTTCAGCTCGCCGGTCACACGGTCGTGGCCCTCGAAACGGTCATCGTGCGGCGAAACGGATTTCCACGTGGTGCCCATGTCGAGCAGGTTGACGAAGAAATCATTCGTGAGTGTCTCCGGACGATGGGTGAAAACTCCGGTACTGGAGCGGTCGAAGTTTGCGTTCAACACGCGCAGGCCACCGACCAGAACAGTCATTTCCGGCGGGGAAAGGGTGAGAAGCTGTGCCTTGTCCACCAGCATTTCCTCAGCAGTGGTGGTGTAGAGCGTTTTCATGTAGTTGCGGAAGCCATCAGCCTGCGGCTCCATGACGGAGAAGGAGGCGATGTCCGTCTGCTCTTGCGAGGCATCCGTGCGGCCCGGGGTGAAGGGCACGGTGATGCTGTGGCCGGCTTGCTGGGCAGCATGCTCGATGGCGGCACATCCACCTAACACAATCAGATCGGCGAGGGAAACCTGCTTGCCACCGGTGGCGCTGTTGTTGAAGTCGGCCTGGACTTTTTCCAAAGCATCGAGCGTCTTCGAAAGCACGGCGGGGTTGTTGACCTGCCAGAATTTCTGAGGAGCCAAACGTACACGGGCACCATTGGCACCACCGCGTTTGTCCGAGCCACGGAACGAGGAAGCAGAGGCCCAGGCGCAGGAAACGAGGTCGGCAACGGAGAGTCCAAAAGCGAGAATTTTTCCTTTGAGCGCGGTGATGTCGGCAGCATCGATGAGAGCGTGCGTGACGGGCGGGATGATATCCTGCCAAATGATGTCTTCTTTCGGTACCTCGGCACCGAGGTAGAGGCACTTCGGCCCCATGTCGCGGTGCGTCAACTTGAACCACGCGCGGGCGAAAGCATCGGCAAACTGATCGGGGTTCTCGTAGAAACGGCGGGAAATTGCCTCGTAGATCGGATCCATGCGCAGGGCGATGTCGCTGGTGAACATCATGGGCGCATGGCGTTTGTTCGGATCGTGGGCATCAGGCACGGTGCCGCCACCTGCTCCGCCTTTGGGACGCCATTGTTTCGCACCCGCAGGGCTGGTGGTGAGTTCCCATTCGTAACCGAAGAGATTCTCAAAGTAGTTGTTGCTCCATTTCGTGGGTGAAGTGGTCCAGGCGCCTTCGAGGCCGCTGGTGATGGTGTCGCCGGCATTGCCGGTACCGAAACTGTTTTTCCAACCGAGGCTTTGTTCCTCAATGGGAGCAGCCGCAGGCTCGGGCCCGACGTATTTGCTCGGATCGGCAGCGCCGTGCGCTTTGCCAAAGGTGTGACCACCGGCGATGAGCGCGACGGTTTCCTCATCGTTCATCGCCATGCGGCCGAAAGTGTCGCGGATATCGCGGGCGGAGGCAATGGGGTCGGGATTGCCGTTCGGGCCTTCCGGGTTCACATAAATCAGACCCATTTGCACGGCGGCGAGAGGATTTTCCAGTTGTCGATCGCCGGAATAGCGCTTGTCAGACAACCACTCGCCTTCGGAACCCCAGTAGATGTCCTCCTCGGGTTCCCAGATGTCCTTGCGTCCTCCGCCGAAGCCGAAGGTGCTGAAGCCCATGGACTCCAGCGCGCAGTTGCCGGTGAGGATCATGAGATCGGCCCAGGACAGCTTGCGGCCGTATTTTTGCTTGATAGGCCATAGCAGCAGGCGGGCTTTGTCGAGGTTGGCATTGTCCGGCCAGCTATTGAGCGGGGCGAAACGCAGCGTGCCGGTGCCAGCGCCACCACGACCATCGGCGGTGCGGTAGGTTCCCGCACTGTGCCAAGCCATGCGGATGAAAAACGGACCGTAGTGGCCATAATCAGCGGGCCACCATGCCTGTGAGGTGGTCATCAGCTCGCAGATGTCCTTTTTCACCGCAGCGAGATCGAGCGAGAGAAACTCCTTGGCGTAATCGAAGTCCTCGTCCATCGGATCGGACAAAGTGGAGTGCTGGCGCAAAATATTGAGGCGCAAGGCATTTGGCCACCAATCTTGATTGCGTGTGCCGCGACCTGCGACGGCACGATTGCTGGCACCTGTGAACGGGCATTGACCGGAAGTAGGAGTAGAGGGTGATTCCATGGCTGTATAAGTTGATGGTGAAAAAACGTGTGAGCGCCACGAAGCTAGCAGCAAATGCGCATCATGCAAAAAAAATGAACTTCACTCGCGGACGAATTTTAGTCCGATACTGACTCCACGGCACTGAGAACCTGCTGACGCAAAGCCTCGGGCCACTGCTGCAAAAAATCCCGGCGCTTCTCCGGAATTTGGCGCAATAGCACTTCACGGGTGGCAGCAAGGAGCGTGGAATATGTCCCGGATTGCTGCTGATTTGCCAACCATCTGCCATATCCCGGAGCGTCGTGCAGAAGCCATTGTTCGCTGACGGCTTCCAACCCTGACTGACGCAGCGATGAGGAAGAAAGGGACAGCGCCCACACCGAAGCATCAGCTCCCGAACGCTGCGCCCACAGTTGGAGAATCTGCACTGCGGCAACCATATCATCGTGCCCGTGGATTCCCTGCGTTTTCAGGAAATCCGCCGCAGCGGCGGGATCATCCGCAGCCCAGACAACGGCCCATCGGGAAAGCGCATAAGCCCGATCGGTTGAAGAGGGAAGGCTTCTCACCCAATCCAGTGCCGCGTCACGATCGCGCCCCGTGAGAATCATCGTGCATTGTCCGAGAATGGCACGACGATCATCTTCCGGAATGTTTCGCAATTCCACATCACGCCATGCGGCGACAGGATCATCGTGAATCACGTTCCAGATTTTTTTTACCAATTCATACGCCCGATCTTGCTCCGTGGTGACCGGATGGGTGCTTGTCGACTCATGAGCTTTTCGCGATTGGGAAATGCTCGCCAGTGGAGACTGCGGGGCATGACGATGACTCACGGATCCCGCACCGGATTCAAGTCGCCGCCCCTGTTTTTCGCAAGAATGCCAGAGCGGCATGCTGAAGCACAGCACTGTGAACCATCGGATCATGGAGTGACGGACACGTTGACAAATCGAGAAGTGTTCAAGGTGGTTTTCGATCCGCTGGCCACGCAGAGACCGACAAAACAATTCGCACTGAGTGTCATCGTGACCGAGCCCACATTGGTCCATGTCGTGCCATTGGCACTGGTAAACGATGTGAACGTATTGCCCACACGCGTCACCCGTAACCACACATTCGGCAAGGTGCCGTTGCCGTGATTGGAGACCGTGCTTTTCGCGCCGGCGGCTGTGCGGCGTGACCACCGATACGCACCGGTGCCTGTGGCAGTCATCGCGGTATACTGGGCATTGCTCGCCAGAGTGTTGCGAATCATCACGCCAACTCGGGAACTCGTGCCGGTATTCTGCATTTGATCGATGCGCGCAGTAATCTCACCATCACCGGAAAGCGTTTGATACACGAAATATCCGCTGTCAGCGTTCCCTGAGAGCACTCCTGATCCCGAGATGCTATAAGCACCGTTCAAGAACGACGAACTGCCCGCCAGGTTTCCGGTTCCAATCTTGGCAGCCAGCCACGGCAACGGCAAACTCAGGACCTGGATGTTCAAGGTCGCCTGCGAACTGGCGCCATCGGCATCCGTGGCACGCACGATGAACGCGTTCAATCCAACGTTGACAGCCGCGGGTGTGCCGGTCAATGCCCCATTGGCTGCGACCGTCAACCATGCCGGTCCGCTCACCTTCGAGTAGCTGATCGTGTCCCCGAGATTGGCGTCCACCGCCGTTCCCGCAAGACTGGCAACGTAGGCATTACCACTCACAACCGATGCCCCCGTGATCGGATTCGAGAGGAAGTTGGGAGCCACATTGGCAGGAGCCACGGCAATCGTGAGCGTGGCGTCATGGAATGCGCCAGCCGCGTCCGTGACACGCACCACAAAGCTGTTAGATCCGACATGACTTTCCGCCGGAGAACCGCTCATGGCACCGCTGGATGCCACCGACAGCCAGGCAGGCCCGGAAATTTTGCTGTAGGTGAACGTATCACCCGCATCGATATCAACCGCCGAACCGGACAAACTGCCGCTGAAACTCGCCAATGCTTTGACGCTGACTCCATTGATGGGATTCGCAACAAACGTGGGCGCATCATTGACATTGATGACCTGCACCAAAAGGGCTGACTCAGCCCAGGCACCGGCGGCGTCGGTAATGCGAACCACAAACGGATTAAGACCCACATCAGCGTTGCCGGGCACACCCGAGAGAGTTCCATTCGCCGCAACATTCAGCCATACGGGACCCGAAGCCTTGGTGAAAGTGAAAACATCACCCGCATCAGGATCCTGACCAAAGCCGGCAAGATTTCCGACAATCGACTGACCTTGCGACACGGAGCCCGCATCAATCGGGTTTGCCGTAAAGACAGGAGCATCGTTCACATTGGTGACCAACACACGAAGCGTCGTCGTGGCGGATGCGGCGAAAGAATCCGTGACACGCACCGACCATTCGTTCCATCCGACATCAGCATTCGTAGGCGTTCCCGATAGATTTCCGTTAGAAGCAACCGCCAGCCATGAGGGACCACTCAGTTTTTCAAAAACCAGTGACTCCCCGGGATCTCCATCGACCACAACACCGGCGAGACTGGAGCTGTAGCTTGTGTCCTCCAATGCACCGCTGGCAACGACGGGGTTGTCGGTGAAAGTTGGAGCCACATTCGAGCGAGTGTAAACCAACACCAGATCGTTGCCGAGCGCGGCGACCGACCACGTTCCGGTGGCTTCAGGCAATGCGGAAGCATCGATGAGGAATTTTTGTGCTGCAAATCCAGTGATGGGGGTGCCCGTGCGGATCAGCGGAAATGTTCTGGTTTGATTGGTGAAATTGATCAGATCCACCGATTGCAGAACGATCGTCGCCTGTGTCAGAGAATCAAGTGACAAACTCGATGCCAGGATCACATCCGATCCCACTCCGGATGAGCCCGTCCAATTCGAAACCTGCCATTTCAGTGAAGGCGTATCCGATAGGCTGAGAGCACCCGTCGCAATCGAGCCAACGACATCACCAGCAGGCGACAATGTTCCGCTCAAGGTCACGTAACCTGTGACAGATCCGCTGCCATCGAGAGTGCCCGCGGTGGAAACTGTCACCGGACCCGAGCCGGTAGCCGAACCTGTGGTATTTTGCAGCGTCAAGGTGCCCTCCGTCACGATTGTCGGGCCGCTGTTAGATTTTGCACCGGACAGGACCAATGTGCCGGCACCGCGTTTTTCCAGACCAGCAGTTCCTGTGATGGATCCCGACAACGTCACCGACTGTCCCGCTATCACGCCCACGCTGGCACCTGCTTCCAACTGCAAAGCATTTGCCAATGCATAACTGCCTCCAAAGCGCAAAGCGCCCGATGACTGCGGATCGCCCGCCAAAACAATCGTGGCAGAGCCAGCGGCATTCGGGTGGCCTAAAACAAGAGCGCCACTTGCCAGGCGAAGAGTGCCTTGCAGGGTATTGTCTCCGGCGAGTGTGAGCACTCCCGATCCATTTCCGAGGCTACCTGCTTGCACCAGAAGAACCGTGAACAAGGAGCCGCCGCTGATGACGCCTTGCAGGGCAATGGCACTACCTTGGGTTGTCAGCAGTGCCACCTGACCCCCATCAGCCGGAAGAATGATATCCTGCGCCACAGTGCCACTGCTGGAATCGATGTGCAGACTTGTGCCGACATTGCTGATAGAGAGGGAGCCCGCACCCAGGCTCGTCGCGTCTGCCAAGGTCAGACCCCCTTCTTCCAAGAAGGTTCCAGCAGTGTAGCTATTGCTCCCCGCAAGAACCAAGTTGCCGGATCCGGTCTTGCGCAATCCTTTGTTGCCCGCCAAAGAAGCACCCATCATGACGGACTGATTGACTACGCGTATACTGGGTTGACCCGTGGCGACATCCAATGTGAGCGCACCCGAGAGGGAAGTCAGGGTCCACGAATGGGAGGCCGTTGTATCGCCAAACTGCAAATGTCCAATCGTGCGATTGCCATCCAAGACCACGGTGGCATCAGCCACGAGATCCAAGGTGTCGAAAAATGCCGAAGAACCGATGCCGTTGGCAACATTGCCAGCCAACCAGTTGGCAGAGGAACTCCAATTTCCGCCGGATTGATTCACCCAAACCGACTGCTGCGGTGTGACTTGAATTTCCAAAGTGGCTTCCGCAAAGGCGCCCGCAGCATCCTGAACGCGAACGACAAACGAATTGGGTCCCACATCCGCCGATGAAGCAATGCCCGTTAGAGCGCCATCCTCTGCCACATTGAGCCAGGCCGGTCCGGAAATTTTGCTGAAGGTCAGCACATCGCCTGCATTGGCATCGGTTGCCGATTCGCTCAGGCTACCCGCATACGATTGACCCGCTGCAACAGCAGGACCGGACAGAGGGTTGTTCGTAAATTCAGGGGCGAGATTGCCGGAAGTGACCTCAACCATCACCGTAGCAGAACTGACGGCCCCACCGGTGGTCTTGACGATCGCGCTCAAGGCATGCACGCCCACGGGGGCGGAATTCCATGACACGGAATAAGGTGCCGTATCATCCGACGCAATCAAACTCGATCCGCGATAAAACTCCACACTTTGCACGGTTTCGGAACCAGCGACCACATCGGCAACAAGCGCGATGACATCCCCCGATACAAAAGATGCGGCGGACAGGGGTGAGGTCAATGCCACCATCGCGGGAATCGGCGCCACAGCCGGTGAGCCGGACACATACACAGCGGAAGCGGGAATCGGCTCGCGACTGATGCCGGGGCCGGACCAGGCGACCGAAGCGTGATCGCCGCCGGCACCTTCCAGATGCTGCACTTCCAGCCAATAAATCTGTCCCGCCACCAAGGGGATGACGACGGATTTTTGTGAGGCGTTGGCATCCCAACTTTGGAAACTGGTATAGCCCGCAACACTGGCGATTTGTATTTTGTTCGCCTCCGAAGCGTCACTGCTCAAAAACAAACGACTGGCATCGTCAGAAGCAATCCAGAACGTGTAGTTGCCGCTCACCGCCGGACGCAGATAACCGGTCAACCGCCGTGAATAGCTGTCCGCCACATTCTGCGAAGTGGTGTAGGTGCTCAAAACACCGTTGAAATTCGTGGTGCCGGTCCAGTTCTGATTGTTGTAGGCCGTGGATCCACTCCAACGCTGCTCTCGCACCCCGAGAACGGTGGGCGGGTTGCAATCGATCGAGATCAGTCCATCACCGCTGGCACCCGAGCTGTCGGTGGCACGTAACAGTAATCCACGGGAACCGGGATTGGGCAAACCGGCGGGGTTGATCAGAGAAATGGCACCGTTCGAAGCTACGGCAAAGCATCCACCCTCATTTCCTGCCACGATGGACCAGGAGTCAACCGTTCGACCTGCGGCGACATTGGCGGCAGCCGTTCCCAAAACAGCTCCCACGGACATGTTGCTCCGCGCAGTGAGCACCTGGGAATTCACCACGGGTGCATTGTCATCCAACAGCGTGATGACGTGACTCAACGGCGCCGAGGGCTGAGCACCCACAGTATCTCCCAGAGTGAAGACGATGGCCTCGGGGCTTTCCGCCACCGAGTCCGTGAGTAGCGCTAAGGGGATCGATTTCATTTGCTCACCCGGAGCAAACACCAGCGGACCATCGGGCAAGGTGTAATCCACACCAAGTGTGGCAGTGCCCGATACCGAATAATTCACCGATACCGGAGTGGTGCCTGCCGGACGATCCAGGATCGCCATGAGTTCGGGCTCACTTCCGTCTGCCTCATTTCTCTTGCTGGACGAACGCACCAGTCGCACATAGCGGGTGGCCAGGTTTTCCGCGGTTTGCGCCGGAATCGCCTGACGGGTGATGCCCGGTCCTTCCCAGGCCACGGAAACATGGTCACCGCCGCCGCCTTCGAGATGCTGCACCTCCATGTAATACGACTGCCCGGCCACAAGATTGATCAAAGCTGAACGCTGGCTGGCATTGGAATCCCAGCTTTGGTAATTGACCCATCCTGTGAGGCTCGCAATCTGGACTTTGTTGGCGGCGCTGGATGTCGTGCTCAAAAACAGACGACTGTCATCATCCGATGCGATCCAGAAACGATAGGCACCTGTGACCGGAGCAACAATTTGCCCAGTGAGACGACGCGAATAGCTGTCGGCCACATTCTGCGATGGGGTGAAGGAGGTGAGGAAGTTACGCACCGCAGGCGTGCTGGAACTCCATGTTTGATTGGTATAGGTCGCTGATCCGGACCAACGCTCTTCCAGAACCAATCCGGAAACACTGGTGTCGCCCACCATCATCGTGTGACGATTCAGGCCTGTGGCAAGGGATGCGCCATAGGAGGAGCGCAAGTCGATCAACAACGATTCAATCGGTTCCGCGACGCCATCGTTTTTCACGCGGATGCGGATGAAGCGCGTGGTGACACCGGGATCGAAAACCAGCGTGCCTTGCGGGATGACTGCATTTCCCGCCGCGGCATCGACAAAGGCCCAATCAACATCATCTCCCGTGGCGACTCCTCCTCCCGATGCATAGCGCACGGTCACGGTGGACGTAGCCGCCGCTGAAAGAGTCACCGGAATATCACGATATTCTCCCGTGTCCGTGGGCTGCTCCGTCGTCGTGGATGTTGCGGAAGAAAATCCCACCGTCACCGGTAAGGTCTCGTTATCGGCGATTTCAAAGGTGGCCGATGACGGAAGATCCAATCCATATCCAACACCCGGCTCCACCTGCAGGGTCAGCGTTTCCGTACCCTCCCCCAACGCGTCATCCACGACCGTGAAGGGAACGTCCACTCCCGCCTGCCCGGCGAGAATCACCGCAGTTCCAGACAATCCCGTGACATCCACGCCGGAAGTAGCCGTTCCCGACAAGGAGTAGTTCACCGTCATGTCAGACGTCGTAGCACCGGTGCGATAGAGATAGAAACGTCCGGTGCCTCCGCCCTCGGCCGGTGTGTCATGATAGGTCGAAACCATCACGCGATCCCCGCTGTCATTGTCGCGGATCAACGCCGTGGCGGATCCGTCGTTGTAGATGCGGTAGGACGCCGATGGGGTGATGCGCACGAAGACGGACTCCGTGGCCTCGGCCAAAACATCATTGATCACGGGAATCGTCAACGTCACATCACTGGGCCCCGCGGCCGGCAGAGTCACGGTGCCGGACAACGCGGTGTAATCGGCTCCCGAGGTAGCCGTTCCGGAAACCGTGTAATTCACTGTGACCGATCCCGTGGCAGACCCCACGGAGCGGAACACCACTGTGGCGTTGGCACCGCCCTCGACACCGACCGTACCCGTCCGCACCGAAACCACGGGCACATCACCACCATCATTTATGGTTATAGAAAAACGATGGTCTTCGCCGACACTGTAAGTATTGTTGAAGGTTGTGAGTGAAATGGTCGCCGTCTCCGTTCCTTCACCCAGATCATCGGCATAGGGCGTGATCACAATGGGAGCCGATGCCTGCCCTGCGGGGATCGTCAACTCGCCCGACAACGCGGCATAATCCGTGCCGTGATACGCCGTCCCCGACATGCCGTAATACACCTTCAAAGGAGCCGCCGTGGAGCCCGTGCGAGTCACCAGAAACACACCGGAATCCGGTCCCGTCTCACTGGCATTTCCATCGAGCAGAGAGAGGCTCACCACGGGCGTGTCATCATCGGTGATGGTCACCGTGGCCGTGGTTCCTGCCGCATTGCGCACATACGCGGCGTTCGTGGCAATGGTGGCAATGGCGTCTTCCGGTCCCTCAATCGCGGTGTCATTCAGCGGAGTGACTACCAGATCGACCGAACTTTGTCCGGCGGGAATCACCACACTCGTGGGCAAACCGGCATAGTCCGTGCCATTGGTGGCGGTTCCCGTCCAGGTCAACGCCACAGTCAGCGACGCGACTGTCGAACCCGTGCGGGTCAACACCAGGGTTCCGGCTTCCGCAGGAGATTCCCACGCGTAGGGGTCGGTTTGACGCAGAGCCACTTGGGGCAAAGTCGTGTCATCATCCTCGATATTCATGACGATCGCATTCGCCGCACCAGAGAGATAGGTGCCGTTCGACGCAAGTTGCAAAGTGATCGTTTCCAGCCCTTCTGCCGAGGCGTCATTGATCGTAGCAAATGACACCGTCAGCGAGTTCTGGCCGGCCGGGATCGTGAACGTGCGATACGAACCGTCCGTGACGAAATCCGGCGAAAAATTGTAATCGGTTCCCTTGGTCGCCGTGCCGCCTTGCGGAGACACACGTACCGTCAACGCAGCCGTGGTGTCGCCGGTGCGACTCAGGGTGAATGAACCGCCAAGGCCGTTTTCCGTGGCATCGGCATTTTTCACCAAAGTCACAAAAGGAATGTTTGCATCAGCCGTCCAGTCGGCCGTGTTGCCACCGCTCAGCACGGTCAAGGGATTGGTGAATTGTGGCGTGAGCGTGAAGCCGTTCAAGGTCGCCGTGAAGGTCTGGGAACCCGTGCTCAAGCCCGACAGGGCATACGTACCGTCCTGTGCCGTGAAGCAGAACTTGCTGCCGGTGGCGACACGCACGTTGGGCAGGGGTTGCCCGTTGCTTGTCACGACACCACTGACCGTTTGGCGGCCGTGATTGCCTACACTGAGCACCACATGCCGACGCACGGTGCCTCCTTTCCGATCGGAAACGGTAACCATCGCCGTGATCTGGGTGGCCGTGCTGAACGAACGCGTGATGACAGGGCTGTTGGCAGCCGTCGTGCCGTCATCGAACTGCCAGTAGTAGGAAAGTTCATCGCCATTCGCGTCTGTGGCATCGGCGGTGAGTGTCACCGTTTGGCCCACTGCCAGTGTGGTGGCACTGGCGGCGAGACTGCATGCGGGAGCGACATTGCCGGGAAACGGTCCGCGCATGAATGCCACATCAAGTGATGGCGGGGAAGTGTCTTGACGGGAGAGCACGGTGAAATGCAGATCCGCCTCCTCATCGGAAAACGTTCTACCGATCTGGATGCCACCATCATTTTTGCCGCCGCTGGAGCCCGGCGTGGTGTCGAGCAAATGCCCGGCATTGCTTCCCATGCCGCTGTAGATGACCAGCGCACTATCCTGTAACGCGCTTCCTCCCTGCGGATGATATTCGATGTTATAGGACCGGATGCTATCCTTGGCCACGCTCAGGCCGTAACGTTTGCCTTCCTCCAGACGCGGCTGGTCGTAGGCATGAATGCGATAGACGCCGTTTTCCTTCGGAAAATGCACCGCATTGCTGGGCAACCATCCCACCTGACGCTTGGAAACCGTGTTGTAGTGCGCCCCGAAGCCACCTCCGCCACCCATGACATCGAAGGGGTTGCCGTATTCCTGATTGGCGCCGTTGCCATAGGCCGTGCCATCGCTGGCCTGCCAGAAATTCGCGTGATTCAGGCCCAACGAATGCCCCACCTCGTGGTTGATCACATCCATGCCGCCCCAGCCCAGCCACACGCTATCGCCACCACCCCAAGAGGCACCGCTGCGCAAACCGTTGATGCGGAGAATGATACAGTCGTATTGCGTCGAGTCATAGCCCAAGCGTCGCGCCTCGATGCGCGCATGGGTTTGCAGAAGTCCCAGACCGTTCACCTCCGTATCCTTGGTGGTATACCATGTGAAAGTGTGCGGCAACACCACCATTGGTGTGATTGTGGTGGTCAGGGAGCATTTGCCAAAGGAGGTCTCAGAGAAAAACCGTGCCGTGTTCGCCATGTCCGCCGCCGCCTGGTCTTCGGTATTCAACTGCTCCAGACGATCCGGATAGGTGCCGCGGATGTAGAGGCAGCGGAGGTTGCCAATCGCACGCGAGGAAGTGCCGGGATAGGTGTCCATGAAAAAGGCGGCACCGCCGGGACCGGCCGCTTGAATCAGGGTCTTGTATTTTTCATCCATGACTTCGACGTGACTGCCGTTGCAAAGGGCGATGACCCGCTCCCCCACTTCGATGACCGATGTCTCGGCTTTCACCGGCTCACCACTGGCCAAGGCCTTGGTCTCCTCTCCCGATACTGGGCAGACTTTTTCCACCACCGTCCCCGCGGTGATGCGTTCGCCCAGTTCCAGCGGGCGCACCGGACTCTCCGCCACGGCAAATTCACGATCCACCGCCACGCCGCGCAACGGGATGTTCTTGCGCGACATCACCGGAGTCATTTCCCCATACACACGGGCGATGTAGCTCATGTCCCCTGCCTCGAAATAACGCAAAACCAGCTCGGGGGGCTTGGTTTCCCCCGGCGACGGACGCGCCATCAGCACGTCATACTGTCCGGTGGCGGAAACGGGTTTTTCTAACAAATCCACAATCACCTCAGGAAGGTCCTGACGGATCACACGCGCCACCGATAACTCCAATGCGAGTTTCGGATTCGTGGCGATCAATCGTTTGAACTCCAATCTTCTGTCCTGCGCCAGTTTGACGCCCTCCTCGATCAACGCCTCGCGCATCGCGGGATCAGCCTTTTTCCAACGCTGAATCCAATCCTGGAAAGCATCGATCTTTTGAAAATCCGGAGCTACCACCGGCGCACTGGCCCAGGCTCCAAAATCCGCCGGCGCAGCTTTTTCAGGCTCTACGGATGCCTCCCCCGCTCGCTCGGCGCTCATCGCGGATTCAATCGTCTTCGACTGAGACTCCTTAGGCAAATCTTCATGAGCAAGAGATCTGCTCGATTGACGCTGGCGTTGACCGAGCCAAAACACACAAAATACACCAGCCACAAGGCCAAACAAGGTGAACCAATGTGTTTTCCGGTGTCGTTCTTGGGATGATTTCATACAATGGGTTGGGGATTTTCTAAAAATTTCGAACCGCAGTCTTCACTGTCAATCGCAGAATTTTCTAATTACCTATGAATGATTCCGCCACACTTGGCGAGAAAATTCGACACACCCTGAAATGCGGGCGCCTCAGCCGAAACTTGCAGCGTGAATTGATCAATAACAATGAGAGCCGAAAATCGACATATACAGGCGCATATTCATTATTGGGTCACTTTCAACCGCACAAAACGCTTACCTGCACCGACAGGAACGAGAGCTTTGATTTGTTGGGTTGTGGCATTATCGGAAATCACGCTACTCGTCACACCTGTGTTACTCCAATCATTTTGCAGGTTATCACTCCATTCTACTGTATAGATCAAATCGACAGCGGACGTGTTTTTCAGGTATGTGAATTCTAACATATTTCCATTTTTTGTAAGATGCGTCACAACACGACTGCTGCTAAAAGGGTTCTGTGCGGTGGCAAATTCCAACAGGTTGTTTTCACCGTCGTTGTCAGCATCAAAGCCATCAGCGGCGGCGCCTGTGCTTGCGGCGGTTCCGAAATGGGTAGTACGCCATCCTTGATATGGGGTCGATGGACCAATGACGAGGCTGCCAGTATTGGTTCCTTGGAAATTCGCGTCTTCCACCGTAGCTATCACGCTATAGTTGCCGACGTCCCATGGAGCATTGAGCGATCCGTCGTAGGTGGTAACGACCTGAAGATTCGGCGGAAACGTGGTCACTGTCGCTTCTTTGGCGGTACCATCGTAGTTCGTATCGGGATAAGAGAGGGTAATCTCGGCCTCCGCCTTAGCGACCACAAAACTTTGTTCGACCGACTGGGCGGGAAGGTAGGTGTAACTGCCTGCTTGAGATGCTCGTATGACTACAGTGCCAGCGCCGGTGATGGTGAGATTATTGCCGTTTAGGGTCGCCGGACCACTTACCACAAGAAAGCTCACGGGAAGACCTGAACTAGCAATGGCACTGAGCGCGAATGGCGCATCGAGATACGTGCGATCCGCAATAGGAGAGAAATGGATGGATTGCGTGCTACCATCTAACGCGGGAGTATACTGAAGTTTCACATCTTGGAACTGCGCCATGGCACCGGTGTTGCCAACGTAGCTTTTGCTGAAGGCAAAACCTGCGGTATTGAATGTAGGGCTGTATACGGGATTGGTACTCGCATTTTGCGCACCGCTGAGCAATCCGTTGTTGTTAGGCGTGGTGTCGGTGAAGCTGTAATTCATCAGTATGGCATTGGTATCGGTCCTCTTGATCTGATGAGTAACGACGATTCCATTGGTGACACGTGTGACGCTGACCTCGAATGCGAGCAAAGGATTACCCGTGGGCGAAGTGGAACTCACCGGAGCGGGTGAACTGCTGGGCGAGCGTTGGGTGGCACCGTTACCCGTGCTGTAGAGACCAGTCGACGATGTTCGTTCATACAATGAATTTCCCATCCCTGTGAGCCCAAGCCATCCTGTGCTGGAAGTGAGTGGCTGGTTCAACCGATCATATAGTCCGAAACGAAACCAATTGCTCAGTGCCGCGACTGGCGTTGCGGTCATTTGGAAACGTCCCGTGAGAACGATTTTATCTCCGATATTAGTCATCGTGATCGGAGCGAAATCAGCTTGGAGAGTGTTGGTGCTGCTAGCGTCCGTGGTGTCGTTAGGATTGAGCAAGGGGCTGGAAGGAGTCGCGGGATCCCATGTGACTTTATTGGATATGTTTGAATTCCACTGGATGAGATCACTGGTGATGGTGCGCTTCTGGATGACGAGCGTGCCGGATGCCGTTCCTTGGTAATTGATGTCATTGATGGCAGCGATCACCGGGTAACTGCCCGTGGCCACGGGCAGCGTGGAGTTACCGCTGTAGGTCACATCCACATCGAGAGCAGCGGGGATGGTATTGACCGTCACGGACTTCGACTGACCATCGAACATTTGCTCAAGATCGCCCAAGCTCACGAGAGCCGTGGCTTTCGCGACCACAAAGCTGCGTATCAAATCTGTTGCCGCAAGGTAGTTGTTGTCGCCACTCTGAGACGAACTGACTACGACGGTTCCTGCTCCCGTCAGTGTCACCGTGGATCCACTGACAGTAGCAGGGCCGCTGACGATACGAAAAGTCAGTGGTAAATTCGAACTTGTGGATCCGTTGAGCTCAAATGGCGCATCGCCATAAACGCGCGGCGGCGGCTCCCTGAAATCGATGGTTTGTGCGGCTTGGGAAATGACGAGCGTGCCAGTCGCCGATCCCTGATAAGTAGGATCATTGATTGTGACCACAACGGGATAACTTCCGGCATCGACGGGAGCAACGCTGCTGCCGTTGTAGGTCACGTCCATGAGCAAACCTGGCGGCTGGGTGGTGGCTGTAATAGGTTTCGATGTTCCTGAGTATGTCGTGTCGAGATTCCCTATAAAGATGGTGCCGCTTGCCTTAACGACATTGAAGTTTACCTCAAGGTCAGGTGCGGGTAGATAGCTGGCATTACCCGATTGTGAAGCGCGAATCACAACGCGGCCAACACCGGTGACAGTGACTGTGCTGCCATTGACGATTGCTGGACCGCTTACAAGCGAGTATGTCACTGGAAGACCCGAGCTGGCTTCGGCGGATAAATCAAATGGCACGGAATCAACCGAACGATCTTCGGGTTGGGGAAAGCTGATGAATTGTGAATTTGCGGTGATGCCCGGAGCGAAAGAAAGCCGTATGTTCGTGAATTGTGCATGTGCTGTGCTCGTGCCAATGTAACTGCTGCCGAACATAAAGCCGGCAGCGTTGTAGGTGGGATCATAGTCCGTGTTGGCTGTATTGCTCTCACCGGTAATAACACCATTGTTGTTAGGCGATGAGTCCGTGTAGGTGTAACTCATCAAGGTGGCATTTGTATCCATTCGTCTGAGAAGAAAAACGATATCAACTCCGGTATGAGTCCGCGTGATATTTTCCTCAAAAGATAGCACTGGAGTGCCTGATGGAGAATTCGTGCCGATGGGATTGGACGAACTGTTGGGCGTGCGCTGCAAAGCATCGAAGCCCGTAGGATATAGGCCAGAGACCGCCTGATTGACCCGTTCCCACAGGCTGGTTCCCATGCCCGTGTAGCCGAGCCATCCCGTATAGATGTTTTCCGGTTGGGAACGGTTGTCATAAAGCCCGTATCGGAACCAATTGACTTGCCCACTTACACCCTGCTGACTCAGCTGAACGCTCCCGGTCAAAGTGATTTTGTCACCCACATTTGCCAATGTGATCGGTCTGAAATACGTCTGGAGTGTGCCGCCCGCTCCTGAAGCGATGTTGTCAGGATTCAGCAGTGGGCTGGATGTCGCTGCGGTCGTGGATGTTGGCGCAGCAGCCAGTTGATTCGATGTCCATCCGGTGAGCTCCACTGAAGACAGTGTGGGCTGGCGGATGACGAGAATGGACGAAGTGGAGCCTTGATAATTGGCGTCACGAACGGTAACAGCAACAGTGTAGATCCCTGCTAGATTCGGCACCGTGGCAGATCCATCGTAGGTGACATCGACAGCGAGGTTCGGAGGATTCGTAGTGACGCTCACCGGCTTTGGCATGCCATCGGCTGTCGACGCAAGATCACTCACCGAGATAGACGCACTGGCTTTTGCAATGATCAAAGTGCCTGTGACGGATCCGCTAGAAAGTGAATCCTCCACAAAAGCTGAAACATTATAATTTCCCGCAGCAGTGGGCGGTAACGTCGATCCATCATACGTTACGACGACAGATCGCCCCGCTGGATGAGTAGTCACGCTGACGGGCTTAGGCGAACCATCGTAGGTAGCGCTGAGATTGCCCAGTGTCAGCGTCACGTTGGTTGATTGATTGAAGTCATCCACCCCCACAAAAACAAGGTCATCCAAAGAAAAATTCACCTGACTTTCACCTATTGTCTCGATGCGCAGTCCAGTCAGGTCCTCGATGTTCGCAAGTCCGATTTGCGACAAAGGAACCACGATGCGTTGCCAACCAGTGCTTGCTGGAAAGGACACAGGCACCGCTTCAAGGGAGATTCCTCCACGCGCTCCGCCTACGCGCAACGCTGGCGGAGTGGATGTGCCGCTATTGATCCAAAATGACAAAGCGGCGTAACCGGAAGTTGATTTTTTCGCACAAGAAAATGACACCATGCGATTGGCTCCCGCCGCAATCGATATGGCCGACGTGCCGGTGCGCACCTGGGAAGTACTGCCGAATGTGGTGCCGCTGGAACTGATATTTTGCCAATCACTTTGAAGGGCATCGTCGTAGATCATTCGGGTCATTTGCGATGAGGGCGTGGGAGTGAGCGGATCACCGACGATGACTCCGCGCCCGCTGGTGCCAAGATAGACGCGCCCGTGGACGCGTGGGTCTCCCGTCATCACATTGATGTAGCCAAATTGATGGAGGCTATCGTTGATTCTGGTCCAAGACGTGCCGGCATTGTCACTACGAAAAAATCCGACCACACCCGAAACCTTACCCCATAAGAAAACAGCAGGATAATTGCCTGTAGGAGAAGCTTTGCCAAATCCAAACATGTATGCCTCGCTGACCGCCGAGATTTTCGTGAATGAAGCACCGAAATTCGTGCTCCTGTAAAGTCCGCTGCTGCCTGCCCGAACCCAGATATGTCCATTGTTTTGTGGCGCCGTAGAAAAAGCAGCAAATGCTGAATTCACCCCAGTTGCGCTTACGGAAAAGTTCTGACCACCATCACTGCTGGTGAGTAATTTTTTGTTTGTCTGATCCCACAAGTAGAAACGCCTGTCATCCACCCGATCCGCGAAAGGCGTCAGGGAATAGTAGGATGTCGCTTTGATGATCGCGTGGTTTCCAGTATCTACTAGATAAACATTCACCCCCTCTGCCTCCACCGCAATTCCTGCAGGGCTCCGAAATTTAGCGCTGCTGCCGGCGCCATTCGCCGCGCCCGCAGTGCTGCCGGCCAGCGTAGTGACCACGCCCGCAGAGGTGATTTTACGCACTGTATGATTGCCCGTATCCGCAACATAGAGTGTTCCGCTTGCATCCATCACAATGCTGCCCGGCGAGTTGAAACGAGCAGAGGTGCCAACCCCATCAACGGATCCGCTCACACCCATGCCACCAGCAAAGGTGCTCACCTCTCCTGATATGGTGATTTTGCGAATCGCATGATTGCCGGTATCTGCGACATAGACATTTCCCGCAGCATCGACCGCAATGCCCCTAGGCGCATTAAACTGAGCGGAAGTGCCGCTCAGGTTGGCAACGCCGGGTGTTCCTAGCGTGCCAGCAAGTGTCGACACCACACCCTCGCTCGTAATTTTACGAATCCCGTGATTGCCGGTGTCTGCGACATACAACTGGCCCGTGCTGTCTGCCACGATGCCCCGCGGAGCCTGAAAGCGAGCATCGGTTCCCGTTCCATCCATCGCTCCTAGCAAACCAGCACCGCCAGCCAGAGTCGTGACGACACCTGCTTTGGTGATTTTACGAATCGTATGGTTCCCCGTGTCACAAACATAAATGTTAGCACCACTCGCGACAATGCCGGTAGGCGATCTGAACTTCGCGGCACTGGTTCCCACGGTATCGGTCGATCCAGCGATACCTGATGTTCCTGCCAGCGTACTAACAGATTCATTGGCGATGATTTTACGAATCAAATGATTGCCCGTGTCCGCTACATAACGAATCCCTGTTTCTCCCACTGCGATTCCCTCAGGAGCGGTGAAACGGGCATTGCCACCCGTGGAATTAACCATTCCCGCAGTGCCAAGGGATCCCGCTAATGTCACACAACTCAAAAGACCACTTGCATGCTGCGAACTGCCACCGGTTGCTATCGACCACGTATTTCCATTGTCGGTCGAATGATATGCCGGCGCACCGCTCGGGCACCATAGGAGTCGCTGCCCGCCGGCCGACCAGACAGCCTTCCCTGCCCCGTTGATCGACGGGACAGGCACAGCGGGAAACTTTGCCCAACTGGCACCCGCGTCTTGAGAAAAATACGTGTCGTCACTATTTTGTCGGATGATTTTTTCAGGTGCCAGGTCCGCTCCGTTCAAGATGGAGTTCGTGCCGTTGCCTGGCGAATGTCGTCCCCGCATGGGAGAACGCGTTAGATCATCGTGGCGAAAACCAGTGTAGTCTCCCGTAACGCTAATGAGCGGCGGACCAGCTGAGGGGCTGAGCAAATCAAGCGGCACGAGTTCCTCCAATCCGTCAGAGAAAAATGTCCACGTGCGCGCTGCGTTCGCGGCGTTCAGGTTCGTCGTTGAAATCAAACCGAAACCGTTGTTGAAAATTGCGCGATTCGAATTGAATGGATCAATGGCAATATCTGTAATCCAATGTGCGCCGATACCGGATGACCATGGTGAGTTTCCCGCCGCGCGGACGCCGCTGCGCAACACGCCAGTCCACGTGATACCACCATCCGTGGAGCGATAAACTTCATCACCCGGATACCATCGTTGCTGCGTGGTCACCAACACATGCCCCGCGATTCGAGGATCGGCACTGACTCCTGCAAAGAATCCCTGCCCGGTGGGTGGCATGATTTTCGTCCACGTCACACCATCCACAGCGAGTTTCCAAACCTCGTATTTCGTCGCGTAATTCCCTGGTCCCGTTTGATTCGCCCAAGTCATGTAAAATGTTCCCGCAGCATCGAAAGAGCCCTGCAACGCAAACATCTCCGCACCCGCAACACGACCGGGTTGATTGGGCACTGCCGTCCAAGTCGTGCCACCATCAGCCGAGCGCCACAAACTAGGTCCCTGCGTGGTGACTTTGGCAGCGGCGTAAAGCAGATTCGGGCCTGCGATGGGCGGAGCATAGATCACGAAATTCGTCCCAAAACTTGTGGTTCCAAAATTGTCAAATCCTGTAAGACGTGTCCAATTCGTGCCACCATTGGTCGAACGCCAAAGACCCTCCCCCGAACTACCCATCACAATCTTTGCGCTATCTGCTGGGTCAACCGCAATGATTTCTCCCACTCCACGCCCTTCGCTATTTCCCGCAAATTTCACTCCACCATATGCGGTAGTGCCAGAGATCGTCGAGCCATTCATGGTCACATAATTCCACGTCGCGCCACGGTCATTTGATCGGTAAAACCGCCCAACCAGCTTCCATGTTTCCGCTCCACCGTATTGTCCCGTGGCAAGATACAGTTTGTTTGCATCTGACGGATCCACCCCAATGCTCAATACCCCCAAGTGCTGGAACTCGTTGTTGAGCCCACCAATGTCATCGTTCAATGCGATCCACCGCGAAGTAACAGGATCGAGTCGATACGCGCCGCCGACATCTGTACGAGCATACACCAAGTTCGGAGTCGATGGATGAAAAACGATACCCGTCACAAATCCGCCGCCACCGATTTCCACATTGCGCCAAGCATATGACTGCGCCGATGTGTCGATTGTCGAAAAAAGAAAAAACACCCCAATTGTGAGGTAGCGGAACACCACATCAAGCATAATCCGAAATTCTTTCGTAAATGAAATGGATTTCATGAATTGATATATATGATTACCAAAAAAATGATAGCGAGGAACAGATCTTTGATGATGGCAGACTCCTAACTAGCTGAGCGTATTCATGAAAAATTATCAGTGAGTGACAATCGTAATCGTCATCAAACTGATGCTCAACCACAATTTTCGAGTATTGAACAAATCACCGCATTTGATAGCCAACACTTGAAGGCCAAAGGCCTTACACAAGCAAGTCCCGCTGAGCGGGACTTGCTTGTGGTACACCGTTGGTGCGGAAGCATTCCCGAATCTTTCCTAGCATTGCACTCCATTCCTTCGTATCCAAAGGAAATCAAGCCGATCAAATCTGTACAATTTTTCAGATCAAATCCGCATTTCGCGATTGCCATGCTCACGCGAACCCACTAGTCTCCAAGGCCATGCACTTGACATTGCCCGCAGTTGCCCAGATTCATTTGACTACCATCGACTGGATCATCGTCGTTGCTTCCATTCTGATCTGCTTCATTCCCGCTCTATTTGTGGGCAAAAAATCATCGGAGAGCACCTCGGAATTTTTCGCTTCGGGACAAAACGTGCCATGGTGGCTGGCGGGTCTTTCGATGGTAGCCACCACCTTTTCTTCGGACACGCCGAACTGGGTAACCGAGCAAGTGCGCAAATTCGGCGTTGCGGGTAACTGGCAGTGGTGGGCCTTTGTTCTGACCGGCGTGTCCACAGTGTTTTTCTTCGCTCGCCTGTGGAGACGGTCCGGTGTGATGACCGACTTGGAATTCTACGAAGCCCGCTATTCTGGCAGAGCCGCTTCCTTAGTCCGTGGCTTCCGCGCGGTCTATCTCGGTTTGTTTTTCAACTGCTTCATCATGGGCATGGTAACGCTCGCCGCCTGCAAGATCGCCAACATTATGTTCGGCATGCCCGCTTGGCAAACGATTGTGATCTGCGGTGTGCTCAATGTGGTCTTCGCCGCGCACTCGGGACTGTGGGGCGTGCTGATCATCGACATGATCCAGTTTTTCATCAAGATGACCGCCGTGTTCGCTGCCGCGTATTTCTCCCTCAAGGCTGTGGCTGTCAAAACCGGCGTCGGCGAATCAGCTCTCGCGGGTCTTCATAAAATGGTAGAAGTTCTCGGCTCCCAGCAGGTGATTACGGATGGCAAGGGTGTGCCCACCATGAGCGACAAGGCCAATGGTTTAGGCCAGCCCATCCTCGACATCATGCCGAATTTCGGCATGTCGGAACTGGCCTTGATGATCTTCATCGTACCCATCGCCATCGGCTGGTGGGCGAACTGGTATCCAGGTGCCGAACCTGGCGGCGGATCCTACATCGCCCAACGCATGCTGGCTTCCAAGTCCGAAAAAGACTCCCTCGGCGGCACGCTGTTTTTCAACGTCGCGCACTACGTTCTGCGTCCTTGGCCATGGATTATCACGGGGCTGTGCTCCATTATCATTTTCCCGAACCTCGACTCCATCCGCGCCGCTTTCCCGAATGCCAATCCGGAAATGATCGGACACGACAGCGCCTTTCCCGCGATGCTGCAATTCCTCCCTGTCGGCTTCATGGGCTTGATGGTAGGTGGATTGATCGCCGCGAATTCCTCCACCATTCTCACCCATCTCAACTGGGGTGCGTCCTACCTCGTGCACGACTTCTATCGCCGCTTCGTCAAGCCCGATGCCACGGAACGCCACTGCGTGCAAGTGGGTCGCCTCTGCACCCTGCTGCTCTACGTGGTGGCAGCCATCATCAGCTATTTTATCAACTCGGCCCAAGAAGCGTTCCAGATTCTCATCGGCATCGGCGCGGGCACAGGCTTGATCTACATCCTGCGTTGGTTCTGGTGGCGCGTGAATGCTTGGTGCGAAGTGGTGGCCATGATCTCCTCCTTCATCGCGACGATTGTGTTTTTCATTCTATCAAAAAACGATGTCGATCTCGGCTTCGCGAACACTACTCTCATGACCGTGGGTTTCACCAGCGTGTGCTGGCTGGCTGCCGCATTCCTAGGGCCGCAAACCGATCGCTCGGTGTTGATCAGCTTCTATCAAAAAGTCCGCCCCTCAGGCCCGGGCTGGGGCAGCATCCGTACGGAAGTGGAAGCCGTTGATCCGCAGCCCGAAAACGAAAAAGACAACATGCCGATGGCTTTCCTCGGCTGGATCTCCGGTTGTGTGGTCATTTGGTCTTCGCTCTTCTGCATCGGGAAATTCCTCTACGGGCAGAAAACGGAAGGATACATCCTGCTTGGGGCCACCCTAATCAGCGGCATCGTGTTGCTGCGCGTGATCAACCGCCTTTGGGTCAAATCCTAGAGCGGTTCACAACGCAATTTTCCCGCAATGGAATTAGTAAGGAAAACAGCAAGGAACATAGGTCATTCTGTCGTAGCGAAGGAATGGTGCAATTTGTCTTCCCAAGGGCAATCGAGCGAACGAATAACGCTCTCTCTCCCCCTCCTTTTCATCGACCAATCCTGATTCGCATTGTTTTCACCCTTGCATCCTCCGGCGAGAACTGCTTGCTTCCTCGCGTTCCATTTACTACAATATGAAAATCGTCGTCGCATACTCCGGAGGTCTTGACACCTCGGTTCTCCTCAAATGGCTCAAAGCAAAATACCATGCGGAAATTATCGCATACTGCGCGGACGTGGGTCAGGCCGAGGAACTCGATGGTTTGGAGGAAAAAGCCCTCACCACCGGTGCAAGCAAGTGCTACATCGGCGACCTGAAGGAAGAATTCGCGCGCGATTACATTTTCCCGATGATCCAAGCCGGCGCCATTTATGAAGGTCGCTATATGCTGGGAACTTCGATCGCACGCCCCTGCATTGCCAAAGGGATGATCGACTGCGCACTGGCCGAAGGCGCCGATGCCATCGCTCACGGCGCCACTGGCAAGGGGAATGACCAAGTGCGTTTCGAGCTCTCCATGGCATCGCTCGCGCCGAACATCAAGTGCATCGCCCCTTGGCGTGATGCCTCGTTCCGCAAGGACTTTCCGGGTCGTGCCGAAATGATCGCTTACGCCGAGGCAAACAACATTCCCATCAAGGCGTCAATGAAAAAACCATACTCGATGGATCGTAATTTACTACACATTTCCTTCGAGGCTGGTATACTAGAAGACCCTTGGTATGATGCTACCACGCCAGCGGATCGCGAGATGTATGTTCTTTCCACCTCGCCCGAGGATGCGCCCGACAAGGCCGAGTATGTGGAAATTCTGTTCGAAAAAGGCGACGCCATTGGCCTGCGTTGCGATGGATTGGCTGGCATCATTACCGAACTGGGGGATGCCAAACCCACCGGCGAACACGACGGCTACACGCTCTTTACCCCCTACGGTATTATGCGCGTGCTGAATTTCCTCGGCGGCAAACATGGTGTCGGTCGTGTGGACATTGTGGAAAACCGTTTTGTCGGCATGAAATCCCGTGGCGTTTATGAAACCCCTGGCGGCGCGATCTTGCTTGCGGCCCACCGTGATTTGGAGGCCCTGACCATGGACCGCGAGGCCATGTTCATGCGTGACTCGCTCATTCCCAAATACGCACAGCTCGTCTACAACGGCTTCTGGTTCGCACCGGAGCGCGAGGCTATCCAAGCGCTTGTCACCAGCACCCAGCAAACTGTCAGCGGTGAGGTGCGCGTGAAACTCTACAAAGGCAACATCATGAATGCCGGACGTCGTTCGCCCTACTCGCTTTACTCTGAGGCCGTGGCAACCATGGAAGGTGGCCAGGAAGAGGCCTACAACCAGGATGACGCCACCGGCTTTATCGCCTTGAACGGCTTGCGCCTGAAAGCATCCGCACGGCAGAAGAAGCCGTGAGAAGATGAATCCGTCGGATTTGTCTGATCAGGCAGATCCGACGGATCTCACGTTACGCTAAAACGCGGCCGATCCGTGAGAATCTCCGGCTCACCCTCAGTAATGAGCACGGTGTGCTCAAAGTGCGCGGAGGGCTTGCGATCCTCGGTGACGACCGTCCAGCCATCCGATAGAATTTTGACGTAAGGCACGCCGGCATTCACCATCGGCTCGATGGCCAAGGTCATGCCTGGTTCCAGAATCGGAGTTTTGCCCTGGGGTCGATAATTCGGCACCTGGGGTTCCTCGTGCAAATCACGCCCCACTCCGTGCCCCACAAATTCCCGGACCACCGAAAAACCACGCGGTTTGACATAGTCCTCCACCGCCCCGCATAGATCCGCCAGACGGGTGCCGGCGCGGGCGTGGGCAATGGCCTCATACAACGATTGTTCGGTAGCCACCAGGAGCCGCTGCGTCTCATCTGCAATGGGCCCCACAGGCACTGTTAAGGCGTTGTCGCCAATCCAGCCATTCTGAACGATGCCCACGTCGAGACTGACGATATCGCCAGGCTGAATGATGCGATCACTACCGATACCGTGTACTACTTCCTCATTGAGTGAAATGCAGGTAAAAGCCGGAAAACCGCGATAGCCGAGAAACGCACTACGGACGCCGCGCAGCTTCATCAGATCTCCCGCGAACTGGTCAACCTGCTTGGTCGTCTTGCCGGGTGCGATGAAAGCTGCCACTTCCTGCAAAATGGCCGAAGCCGTCTGGCAAGCTGTGCGCATCAGGTCGATTTCGCGGCCCACTTTGATACGGATTTTGTTGCGTTTCGCCATAACATTCAATGGTGGAAAAAAGACAAGCCACGCCCGTGAGCGCAGCTTGCCAGAGAAATTTGAATCAACTCACGGATCAACCGTTGATAATCCATGCCGCGGCACCAACCACAGTGAAGATGGCAATCACCACCCAGAGGAAAATCAACACGCTACTGGATGCGGCTGATCCGGTTTGCTGCAAGCGATCATAGCGCCCCTTAAGTTTTCCTTTGCGCAAGAATCCATCATAATGACGTTGTAGCAAATGAGTCTCCACCTGACGCATCACATCGAGCACCACGCCTACAAGAATGAGCAATGAAGTACCACCGAAAAACTGCACAATGGGCGAATTCTTGTCGATGTTCATGAGAAAGGCCACACCGGAGGGCATCACAAAAATTGCCGTGAGGAAAATCGCACCTGCAAAGGTCAGGCGTGTCATGGTGAAGTCGAGGAATTCGCCGGTCGGCTTGCCAGGACGCACTCCGGGAATGTAGCCACCGTTGCGCTTGAGATCCTCAGCAATTTGCGAAGGCTGGAACATCGTAGCCACCCAGAAGTAGGAGAAGAAGAAAATCCCGATGCCACCCAAGGTGTAGAAAAGCCATCCTTGTCCTACCAATTGCTGCGCTTTGATCGACCACGGCTCGCGACTGATCCATTGAAAGACAATGCCGGGCAGGGTGATCACAGCGGAAACAAAAATGATGGGCATGACACCAGAATAATTCACCTTCAACGGCAGATACTGAGTCTGTCCACCGAATTGTTTCTTGCCAACCACACGCTTTGCGTACTGAACCGTAATCTTACGCTGGGCTTGCGTGATGGAAATCACTGCTGCAATGACGAATACCAAGAATGCCAGCATGAAAACCAACTTCAATGCGATGAAAGGATTCGCCTCAACACCTGTGGTGAACATTTTCCATGCCAATACCAGAGCTCCTGGCAGTGCGGAAATGATGTTGACCATAATGATGATCGAGGTGCCGTTTCCAATGCCTCGCTCGGTCATTTGGTCGCCGATCCACATCAACAACATCGTGCCGGACACAATCGTCGTTAGAGATAACGCATGCCAAGCAAAACTCGGATCCGGCACCAATTGCCGTCCGTTCATCACTTGCTCGATGCCGCTCATGAGACCTCGCAACTGCTCGGGATGCGTCAGAGTGGCAGTTAGGAAATACCCTTGGACCAAGGCGATCAACAGAGCTAGGTAACGGGTGTATTGAGTGATTTTTTGACGTCCGCCTTCTTCACGCGACAGTTTTGACAGGGTAGGAACCACTGCGGTCATCAATTGCACCATGATGGATGCGGAAATGTAAGGCATGATGCCCAAAGCAAAAATGCCAGCTTGCTGCAATGCGCCACCGGAGAATACCGTGAGCATGGCGGTCAGCGGATTTCCCGTGCCACCATCACCCTTGGCCATGTGCTTGGTCCACTCATCGATCAATCCGGCATCGACTCCCGGCAGAGTGATGTGAGCACCGAGACGCACGATGACGATCATCGCCAAGGTAAAAAGAATGCGATCGCGCAGTTCTGGAACGCGCCATGTGTTAGCAAATGCAGAGATCATATAACTGAAGAAAGGAAGATAGTGCCGGAGCACTGGAAACACTGCGAGGAAGTGCGTGAGCACTTCCCCGCAGGAATCATGATATTTCCGGATGCGAGGAGCGCACGATTAAGCAGGCTGGATCGTTCCTCCAGCCTTTTCAATCTTCTCACGGGCGGAAGCACTGACGTGAGCAAATTGAAGGGTAAGGCTCTTGGTCAAATCACCGTTGCCGAGGATTTTCACATGATCATAACGACCATTGACGATACCGCAACTGCGCAGCACCTCTTCGTTGATGACGGCACCGTTATCGAAGTTTTCCTCAAGTGTCGCAACGTTCACGCCGAACACTTTGGTTTTGTAGTCGAAGTTGTTGAATCCGCGCTTAGGCAGACGACGATGCAGCGGCATCTGGCCACCCTCGAAGCCAACGCGAACCGTACCACCCGAGCGGGCTTTCTGACCTTTGTTGCCTTTACCGGAGGTTTTGCCATGACCGGAGCTTTCACCGCAACCAAGACGCTTGACGCGGTGCTTGGATCCGGCATTGGGAGATAATGTATGAAGTTTCATGTCCTACTGGATGGTGTGGGGTTAAATCGCTTTGACGGCGACTTTTTTGCCGCGTGAGCTGAGGATGGTTTCGCGGGTGCGCAAACCGGAGAGAGCCTTGATCGTCGCTTTCACGACGTTAGCGTGGTTCGAGGAACCCATCGATTTGGCGAGAATGTCCTTCACGCCTGCAGCTTCGCAGACAGCACGGACACCACCACCGGCGATGATTCCCGTTCCGGGAGATGCGGGCTTGAGCAATACCTTACCACCGCCGAACTCGGCATAGACTTCATGAGGAACAGTGCCATTCACGATGGTCACAGTGGTCATGTTCTTGCGAGCAGCCAAACCACCTTTTTTGATGGCATCGGAAACTTCCTTGGCTTTGCCGAAACCGAGACCGACTTTGCCCTCTTTATCGCCGCAAACGACGAGAGCGGAGAAGCTGAAACGACGACCACCTTTCACCACCTTGGCGCAGCGATTGATGAACACCACTTTTTCCGAGAGACCATCGTCCACATCGGGACGGCGGTCATCGCGGCGCGGGCCACGGTTGTTGCCACCTTGGCCACCACGATTGAAGCCACCTTGGCCACGGCGTTGATCAAAACCACCGGAATTAGCCACGGGACCCAGTGCGTTATCGGCTACGGGAGCGGGAGTTTCGGGAGAAACGGGAGTATCAGAGTCTGTTACCATAAAAAATGTGCGAATTAGAATTGGAGACCGGCTTCCCGGGCGGCTTCGGCAAGAGCTTTCACTTTGCCATGATAGATATGACCACCACGGTCAAAGACCACGGCACTGATGTTGGCTGCCTTAGCGCGTTCAGCGATCAGGGATCCAATGCTGCGGGCGCACTCGACGTTGGCCTGCGACTTCTCTGTGCCTTTGTCCAAGGTGGAGGCGGACACCAGAGTGCGGCGTGCGACGTCGTCGATGATTTGCGCGTAAACATGTTGGTTGGAGAAATACACAGCGAGGCGTGGTCGGCTGGAGGTTCCAGCCACCTTGCGGCGGATGCGCTTGTGCACACGCTGGCGGATTTCTTTGCGATTGATGGTACTCATGTAATGAAAAAATGGTTAGGTTCGATGAGTGGAACGATGGGTTATTTGCCGACGGATTTGCCTTCCTTGCGACGAACGTGTTCGCCCACATAACGGACACCTTTGCCTTTGTAGGGCTCAGGCGGATAGTATCCGCGAACCTCAGCAGCAAATTGACCGACTTTCTGTTTGTCAATGCCTTCCACCTTGATCTTGGTGTTATCGGTAACGGTAACGGTAAGACCATCCGGGATGGGGTGAAGCAATGGATGCGAGCGACCCAGTGACAGATCGAGATCCTTGCCCTTGACTGCGGCACGGAAGCCCACACCTTGGATTTCCAGGTCCTTAACGAAACCTTTGGAAACACCGTTGATCATGTTGTTGACGATCGCACGGGCCGTGCCGTGGAGGGCGCGCAATTGACGAGAAGTCTCGGAATTGCGGGTGACAGTCAGTTTGTTGTCCTCGTTGCTCAGCTCGATACCGGCCGGCAGCGTGAAGGCCAATTTTCCTTTTGGACCTTCGACGGTAACAACGCCACCTTCGTTCTTCACGGTGACTTTTTCTGGCAATGTGATAGGTTTAACTCCTACGCGTGACATAAATGTATGTAGTTAGTGGGTTAGAGGATTACCAGACGATGGCGAGAAGTTCTCCGCCGAGTTTTTCACGCTTGGCACGGGCACCGGTCATCACACCCTTCGAAGTCGAGAGGATGGAAATGCCCAGGCCGGACATCACGCGTGGAATTTCGTCGGAACCAACATAATTGCGGCGACCAGGCTTGGAGACGCGCTTGAGTCCGGTGAGGACGGGGCGGCCATCGACAAACTTGCCTTTGACTTTCAAGGTGGGGAAGCCGTCGGTGGTGACGACTTCGTAGCTCCAGACATAGCCTTCCTCTTGGAGGATTTTGGCGATGTCGGCTTTGATGCGCGAGTAAGGCGCGGTGAAGACTTCGTTACCAGCACGGCTTGCATTGCTAAAGCGTGTCAGGAAGTCGGAAATGGGATCGGAAAGAACGGCCATAAAAAATTGCTGTTAGTAGGTTAGGCTTGGGCTGCTTCAGGGGTTTCGCTATCGGATTCGCGTTTGTTCTCGCGGAATGGCATGCCCAGAGCTTTGAGCAATTCGAAGCCTTCCTTATCGGTCGGAGCGGAAGTGACGAAAATCAAGTCAAAGCCGATGTTGCGTTTGATTTGATCGATTTCGATTTCCGGGAAGATCGATTGGTCCGGCACGCCCATGGCGTAGTTGCCACGTCCGTCAAAGGACTTATAAGGAATACCTCGGAAGTCGCGGATGTTCGGTGCGGTGATGTTGATGAAACGATCAAGAAACTCCCACATGCGGGTGCCACGAAGGGTGACACGAGCACCGAGTGGCTCATCGGCACGGAGTTTGAAGTTTGCCACGGCTTTGCGGGAGAAAGTGATCGAGGGCTTCTGGCCGGTGATCTTGGCGATCTCATTGACGGCATCCTCAACGGCGAGTTTGCGGTCCGGGGCTTTGCCCATGCAGGATGTCACCACGATTTTCTCGAGGCGGGGAACAGCGTTCGGGTTCGTGTAACCCAGTTTCTCCTTGAGAGCCGGAACAGCTTTCTCGCGGTAGTGTTGTAGTAGTCTTGGGGTGCTCATTGTATTGTATTTTAGCGGGTCAGCGCATTTTGTGATGCTTGCGCTTAAGCGCGGGCGGAATTCTCAGCGGTTCCGGAGAACCACCGCGCAAATCAGCCCAGTTTCTTAACGTTGGAAATATGGATGGGGGCGTCTTGGCTCAGCAAGCCGCCATCGGGATTGGCTTCCGATTTGCGGGTGGCTTTTACCACGGTGCGGGTATCACCGACGATGACAGTGCCTTTTTTCGCGTTGACAGCGAGAACGGTGCCAGTTTTGCCTTTGATGGCTACGCTGCCAGTGATGATCTGCACTTGATCGCCTTTTTTGACGTGTGTTTTGATTTTGCTCATGGACGGAAGGGGTATGTAGGGTTAGACGACTTCGGGTGCAAGCGAAACAATCTTCATGAATGATTTTTCACGAAGTTCACGAGCCACAGGTCCGAAAATACGAGTGCCGCGTGGGTTGTTGTCTTTGTCGATGATGACAATCGCATTGGTGTCGAAGCGCAACACGGAGCCATCAGGACGGCGGATCGGGGCGCTAGTGCGCACGACCACGGCCTTGACCACGGATCCTTTTTTCACCGAAGCGGTGGGGATCGAGTCGCGGATGTGGGCAGTGATCACGTCACCCACGTGGGCAAAACGTGTGCGTTTGCCAATGACGCCAATCATTTTGGCGGTTTTCGCGCCGGTGTTATCGGCGACGACTACGGAAGATTCCATCTGGAGCATGAGTCAATAAAAGTGTTAGAGGTGAGTAACCGTTGCGGTCAAGATTAATGGGAGAGGATGGATTCGAGAGCCCAGCGCTTCAATTTCGAAGTCGGACGGGATTCCACAATGCGTACTTTGTCGCCGACTTTGGCTTCGCCTTTTTCATCATGCACATAGAATTTTTTCGTTTGCTTGATGATCTTGTTGAAACGTGGGTGCGGCACGCGGGCTACGTATTCGACGACGATGGTTTTATCCATCTTGTCGGAAACAACGAGACCAACGCGTGTTTTGCGTTTGCTGGTGGAAGGAGTGGTGGCGGAGTCGCTCATAAATCGGAGAGTCTGAATTGATGGAGATTACGCCTTGGCTTTGCGCTGGGCGAGGATGGTGAGCAGTTTTGCATTCTCGCGACGAATGGCGCGAAAGCGTGCTGGATTTTCCAGGGCACCCGTTGCTTTCTGCAACTTGAGATTGATGCCCTCGACTTTGAGGTCGCGAATGCGACGGTTGATTTCGTCAACCGACAGCTCGCGGAGATCTTTGGATTTGGTGGTGGCCATAAATGCGTGTAGTGATGAAGTTATGCGTGTGGGTTGCGGACGACGAAGCGAGTCGGGATGCCGAGCTTGTAGGAAGCGAGACGCATCGCCTCACGAGCCTGGGATTCAGGAACACCGGCGATCTCGAACAGCATGTTGCCGGGACGGAGCACGGCGACCCATGCTTCCACGGAGCCTTTGCCTTTACCCATCCGGGTTTCGGGAGGGCGCGCAGTGATGGATTTGTGTGGAAACACGCGGATCCAGACTTTTCCTTTCCGCTTCAGGAAACGGTTGATGGCGATACGGCAAGCTTCAATCTGGCGGTTGGTCATCCATCCGCGGTCAAGAGCTTGTAGACCGAAGTCGCCGAAGGCTACGGTGGTTCCGGAAGTCGCGTTTCCAGCGCGGGAGCCGCGGAAAGATTTGCGGAACTTGGTTCGTTTGGGCATCAAAGGCATAACAGTGTCCTCCTAAAGTAGTGTGTGATTGATAAAGTGTTGTGAAGAAAATCGATTAGCGGCGCTCGCCACCACGATTGTTGTCGCGACGATCGCCGCCGCGGTTGTTGTCGCGGCGCTCGCGGCGTTCGCGTGGCGGACCACCGGCACCCGGACGACCATCGTCTTCCTTGCGATTGATCCAGCACTTGACACCGATGATGCCGTAAAGAGTGCGAGCTTCGGCAAATCCGTATTCAATCGGAACGCGGAGCGTTTGAAGAGGCACTTTGCCTTCGCGATACCATTCGGCACGTGCGATGTCAGCACCACCGAGACGACCGGCGCAACGAACGCGGATGCCTTCGGCACCGAACTCCATGGCAGTCTGGAGACAACGCTTCATGGCACGGCGGAAAGAAACACGACGCTCAAGCTGCTGGGCGATGTTCTCGGCCACCAGTTGTGGCTCCAGCTCGGGTTTGCGAATCTCGACGATATCAATTTTCACCTGGGCGCCACCGCAGATTTTCGAAATTTCATTGGTCATGCGCTCGATCTCCGTGCCTTTGCGACCGATGATCAGACCAGGGCGAGCGGATTGCAGAGTCACGCGAACCGAGTTCCAAGCACGCTCAATGATGACCTTGGCGATCGCTGCGAACTGAAGATTTTTCTTCACGTATTCACGCACGGCGAGATCTTCGTGCAGTTTGTTGGCGTAATCTTTGCCAGTGGCGAACCACTTGGAGCGCCAGTCTTTATTGACGGCGAGGCGGAAGGCGATCGGATTGACTTTTTGTCCCATAATTGAATGAAGTTAGAGTGTGTGAGCTTATTCGCCGGCTTTGGCGACCTTGGCCTTTTTCGCAGGTGCTGCGGCGTCGGTCAGGGTGATGAAAATGTGACTGGTAGGGCGGCGAATGGCGCCGGCGGAACCTTTCGCGCGAGGCTTGAAACGCTTGAGAGCAGGACCGATGCCGATGGTAGCTTCCTTGATCGTCAGTGTATCTGCATCCAATTTGAAATTGTGCTCAGCGTCAGCCATGGCTGTCTTGAGGGTTTTGCCAATCAACTGTGCCGCTTTTTTGGGCGTGAAGTTGAGGATATCCATGGCGCTGCTTGCTGGCAGGCCTTGAATGGCGCGGGCGACGTCGCGCGCTTTCTTCGGCGAGAGACGAACGTATTTTGATGTGCTTTTGACTTCCATGGTCGTAGGATCTTGGGATGGGCCGTGAGGCTTATCGTTGTGGTTGTGTTTCGAGAAGGATGGTGTCGCCGAGGCGAACGGTTTCATTAGGGGGATCAAGTTGTTCCACAAAGGCACCAGCGACATTCTTGCGAACGTCAGCAATGATGGCTTTGCCGAAGGGGCGCGTGCCGCGAAGGATGCTGTAGGTCATACCAATACGGCAGCTTTGGTTCTGACCGATGTTAACCACCAGCATACCGCTATCTGCATCGATGCTCACCACCTGCGCGCGTTGCAGCGAACCGGTTTTGATATCGGGGCGCGGTTTATGGCGCAGACCGAGGGCGGCGTCAAGCTCGCGGATGGATGTTTCCAGACGCAACCTCGCATCGGGGTCAGCTACTGCTGCTTGGCGCACGAAGTCCTGAGTGTTGCTGGCAAGTACCATGGCCGCTTTTTCGGTCGCTTCAAGGCGCTCTTGAAGCAATTGAATTTCCGCTGCGGCCTGGACCAACCGATCATCGCCACCATCGAGCAGGTTTTTGCCCAGAGCTTCCAGACGCTGTTTGATCTGGGAGAGCTGCTGAGCGGCCTCCTGTTCACCGCGTTTGGCATCAATGACCGTGCCAGCCAGTATTTCGTTCTGCTTGCGCAGTTTGGCGATTTCCAAGCGCAGCGTGTCAGCCTCGGAGAGAGTAACACCTTCTCGCACGTCCTGAGCAGACACCACAGCGATCCAGGCGCCGAACCCGAAGGTGGCGATCGCGAAGATGCGCAAATGACGTGAAATCTGCATGGAGTGCGAGAAAAGGGAAATTACTTCTTACCGATACCGCCGTGAGCTTTGAAGATGCGAGTAGGGGCAAACTCACCGAGTTTGTGACCCACCATGTTTTCCGTGACATAAACGGGCACGAAAGTCTTGCCATTGTGGACGGCGAAGTTGTGACCGACGAAATCAGGGGTGATCATGGACTTGCGGCTCCAGGTCTTGATCGCCTTGTACTCGCCAGTAGCGGCGACGGCGTCAATTTTGGCGAGGAGCTTTTGGTCAACGAAAGGACCTTTTTTCAATGAGCGAGGCATAGAGTCTGTGTGTTAAAGTGAAAAGGAATTACTTCTTAGGACGAGGCGATACGATAAAGACCGCGCTGGCCTTCTTCTTGTTGCGAGTCTTCTGACCTTTGGCATGACCCCAAGGACTGAGGAGGTGCTTGCGACCACCACCGGACTTCGACCGACCTTCACCACCACCGTTCGGGTGGTCGACGGGGTTCATGGTCATACCGCGAACGGTAGGACGAACGCCCATCCAACGAGTGCGGCCTGCTTTGCCGGAAACTTCGTTCATGTGCTCGCGGTTGCCAACCTGACCGATGGTGCAGAGGCAGTCCTCGTGGAAGCGACGGATCTCACCGGAAGGCATTTTCACCAGACCGAAACCAGCCTCGCGGTTGGAAAGGATGGCTTGCTGCCCGGCGGCGCGGGCGACTTTGCCACCGGAACCGGGGAGCAGCTCGATATTGTGAATCACGGTTCCCAGAGGAACGCTCTTCAGGGGCATCGCGTTGCCGGGCTTGGGATCGGCTTTGTTCGTGGAGATCACGGTTGCACCGACTTCAAGACCGACGGGTGCTAGGATGTAGCTCTTGGTGCCATCCGTGTATTGGATGAGAGCGATGCGGCAAGTGCGGTTCGGATCATACTCGATACCGAGCACGGTGGCGGGCATGTCCGTTTTGTTGCGCTTGAAATCGACCAAGCGATAGTGACGCTTGGCACCGCCACCGACGTGACGCATGGTGATGCGACCGGTATTATTGCGACCACCGCTGCGTTTGATGGGAGACAGCAGCGACTTTTCGGGAGTCGATTTCGTGATCTCATCAAAGGTAGGGTGCTGCTTGTAGCGAGCGGAAGGAGTGTGTGGTTTGAAAACTTTAAGGGCCATGACTCAGAAGTTGGTTGAGTGTGAAAGTAGGCTGAAATCTACAGGGAGAGTGGGTTCCATTACACGAGGTCGAGTTTCTCGCCCTCTGCAAGGCGCACGATCGCTTTTTTGACGTGATTGGTGCGGCCTTCATCAGCGCGACGGCGGCGCTTGGCCTTACCGCGAGTGATGAGGGTGCGCACATCCGCCACCTTCTTGCCAAGCAGTGTTTCCACCGCTTGCTTGATTTCGAGTTTGTTCGCGTTGGTGTCCACATCCAGAACGATCTCGTTGTTGATCTCGTTGAGGTAAGTGGCCTTCTCGCTCATGCGGACGTTTTTGATGACGTGGAAAAGATCTTTCATAACAATTAAGCGGTGCGTTTGGCGAGGGTGGTGAGAGCGCTGCCGACAACGAAAATGTCGTTGTGGAGCATGATATGTTCGACGTTCACTTCCGCTGCGGTCATCAACAGCACGTTCTGCACGTTACGACCGGCAAGGTAGGTAGAATCGGAGAAGGAATCGGCAATGATCAAAATACGGCGGGCCGAAGACAGAGCGGCAACGGCAGCCACGAAAGACTTCGTTTTGCCATCGGCGATCTCAAAGGACTCAATGGTCTTGATCGATCCAGCGCGGACGTTGTCACCCAGCACGCGGCGCAGGGCCAACTTACGGGTCGTTTTGCTGACTTTTTTGCTGTAATCGCAAGCGCGAGGACCGAAGACCACGCCGCCACCGACGAAGATCGGTGCGCGTTTGTCGCCGTGACGTGCGCCACCAGTGCCTTTTTGCTTGTAGATTTTCTTGTTGTTACCGGAAACTTCGCCACGGGTCTTGGTGTGGGCGGAGCCTGTGCGACGGTTGGCACGGTAGGCGGTAATCAGATCGTGTACTGCTTGGGAGCCTTTGTCAGCCGGAGCGAGCAGCATGTGAGCAGCCTCAGCGGCTTCTACGGTGAGAGTTTGGGAAGACATGACGTAAATGGTAGGTTCGAGTTTCGATTCCGGCTACTTATGCCGATTTTTTCTTGGCGGGGCGCACGGTCACATAGCTGCCTTTGGCACCAGGGATGGCTCCGGAGATCAGCAACACGCCGTCTTCAGCGCGCACAGCGACGACTTTCAGGTTCTGCACAGTGCGTTGTTTGTTACCGTCCTGACCAGGCATCTTTTGGTTTTTCCAAACGCGACCCGGTGTGGAGCGGCAACCGATGGCGCCCGTTCTGCGGTGCATCATCGAACCGTGAGTCATACGCAGACCACCGAATTTGTAGCGCTTGACGACACCTGTGAAACCGTGGCCTTTGGAGGTGCCGATCACGTCTACGAACTGACCAGCGGAGAACAACTCGGCGCCGGGGTGTGTTTCGGGAAGCGTGTCGCTACCACAGATGCGGAATTCCTGAATCTTGCGCTTCGGTGTGGAACCAGCTTTGGTAAAGTGACCCATGGCCGCTTTGTTCACACGCTGGGCTTTTTTCTGGTCGTCAAAACCAACTTGCACAGCCTTGTAGCCCTCTTTCTCCACCGTTTTGTGCTGGAGAAAAGTATTGCCCTGCACGTCCACGACGGTAACGGGGATCATGGCTTGCGTGGCCTCGTCAAACAGACGGGTCATTCCGAGTTTCTTGCCGATAAGTCCTAGTGGCATAAAATTGCGATAAGTTAAAAATGAAGAGGATGTTAGATGCGGATGGAGATATCCACGCCAGCAGGCAGGTTGAGCTTCTTGAGCTCATCAACCGTGCGGGCAGTAGGATCAACGATGTCAAGCAAACGCTTGTGGGTGCGGATTTCGAATTGTTCCGCAGACTTTTTGTTCACGTGCACCGAACGGTTAACGCTGAACTTTTCAATGCGGGTCGGAAGTGGAATGGGACCGGAGACCTTGGCGCCAGTGCGTTTGGCGGTTTCGACGATTTCGGCGGCGGATTTGTCCACAGCGCGATGGTCAAAAGCGCGGAGTCGGATGCGTATTTTCTGATTTTCCATAACGGGAGAAGGTGAGGATTAGTGGTTGTGCAGTGGGATTAAAAACGTGAGGTGCCGCCGCGTTCGCTGACGATCTCCTCAACAATGTTCTGGGGAACTTGTTCGAAGTGGGATGGGGTCATCGAATAGGAGGCTCGACCAGAAGACAGGGTGCGAACGGCGGTCGAGTAACCGAACATTTCCTTGAGAGGGACGGCGCAACGGACCACAGCCAAGTTGCCTTTGGTATCGATGCTGGTGATTTGCCCACGACGACGATTAAGGTCGCCCATGACATCACCTTGGTAATCTTCCGGGGTGGACACTTCCACCGCCATGATGGGCTCAAGCAGGATGGGCTTGGCTTTTTTGAAAGCTTCTTTCATGCCGAAAATCGCCGCCATGGTGAAGGCATTTTCGTTGGAATCGACATCGTGGTAGGATCCGCCAAGGATGTCAACGTGAACATCGATCACAGGATAACCGGCGATGATGCCGTTCGACATCGATTCTGTCACACCTTTGTAAACAGCATTGATGTATTCCTTGGGAATCTCACCACCCACCACTTTGTTTTCAATGGTCAGGCCTTTGCCTTTATCATTCGGAGCAACGGTGAGACGAACGTGACCGTATTGTCCACGACCACCGGATTGTTTGACCAGTTTGCCTTCCGCATTGGCTGGGGCGGTGATGGTTTCACGGTAAGCGATTTGTGGCGCTCCCGTGTTGGCTTCCACTTTGAACTCACGCTTGAGGCGATCGACGATGATCTCCAGGTGGAGTTCACCCATGCCAGAAATGATGGTCTGGCCGGTTTCCTCGTCGGTCTTGACCATGAAGGTCGGATCTTCTTCGGACAAGCGACCCAGGGCGAGAGCGAGCTTTTCTTGGTCGGCCTTGGTTTTCGGCTCGACTGCCATCGAAATGACGGGCTCAGGGAAAGTGGGAGGCTCGAGCACCACATCGTGGTCTTCGGCAGCGAGAGTGTCACCGGTGGTAACGTTTTTGATGCCGACCATCGCAGCAATGTCACCGGAGTAACAGGCATCGACGTCAGTATGTTGATTCGACTGGATGCGGATCAAACGGCCCACGCGCTCGGAGCGGCGGGTGCGGGGATTGTAAACGGTGTCGCCTTTTTTCACGCAGCCGGAATAGACGCGGAAGAACACCAACTTGCCGACGAATTTGTCAGCCCAGAGTTTGAAGGCCAGAGAAACGAATTTTTGCGTGTCATCGGTGACGACCTCAATCTTGCGCTCTTCGTTGTCGGGGTCCATGCCAATGGCAGCAGGAATGTCAAGCGGATTCGGCAAGTAGTCGGCCACGGCATCCAGCAGATACTGCACGCCTTTGTTTTTGAATGCCGAACCACCTGCCACAGGCACGAGGAGGTTGGCGATGGTCGCGCGGCGAATGCCTTGCTTGAGATCTTCTTTGCTGATCGGCTCTTCCATCAGGAATTTTTCACCGACTTGCTCGTCCACACTAGCGACAGCATCCAAGAGTTCCGCGTAGGCTTCCTCGGCGATCAGCTTTTGCTCGTCATCGAGTTCCTTGACGGTGTAAGTGGAGCCAAACTTGTCGTCGTCATTGTAGTAAACAGCTTTTTGGTTGACGACATCGATTTGCCCCTTGAGCTGGTCTTCCGCACCGATCGGGATCAGGATGCGCACGGCATTCGCGCCGAGTTTTTCTTTTACTTCCTCAAAGACGTTTTGGAAGTTGGCGCCGGTGCGGTCCATCTTGTTAACGAACACAAGGCGCGGCACGTTGTATTTCGTCGCCTGACGCCACACGGTTTCGGTCTGTGGTTGCACACCTGCGACGCCGCAGAACACCACGATGGCTCCATCGAGCACACGCAGCGATCGCTCCACCTCGGCCGTGAAGTCCACGTGTCCGGGAGTGTCGATGATGTTGACACGCATTTTTTCTTCCGAGAAAAGTTTGGTCACGCCCTCTTCCTTGCGTTGCCACCACTCGGTGGTCACGGCAGCGGAGGTAATGGTGATACCGCGCTCTTTCTCCTGCTCCATCCAATCGGTCGTGGCGGCACCATCGTGCACCTCGCCGATCTTGTGGATCATGCCCGTGTAGAAAAGGATTCGCTCCGTGAGAGTCGTCTTGCCCGCATCAATGTGCGCACAGATGCCGATATTCCGCGTGCGTTGCAGCGGATATTGGCGATCAGGGCTGTTGGGGTTCGATGACATGAATGAACGGAATCTTTTCGATCAGCAGCAGAAAAATTAGAAGCGGAAGTGAGCGAAGGCGCGGTTGGCCTGAGCCATCTTGTGCACGTCGTCGCGCTTGCGAACAGCGTTGCCTTGGTTGTTGGCGGCGTCTTTCAGCTCGTTGGCCAGAGCCACGTGCATCGGAGTACCTTTGCGGTTGCGGGCGTAGTTGATGATCCAGCGCATGGCGAGAGCCTCGGAGCGTGCGGTAGGAACTTCGAGAGGAACCTGATAGGTGGCACCACCGACACGACGTGATTTCACTTCCACGCGTGGTTTGGCGTTCTCAATGGCGCGAGTCACGACCTCAAGAGGATCGATGGTCTCGGTGCCTTCGCTGGCGCGATCGATGGCCGCATAGACAATACGCTCGGCGAGAGCGCGCTTGCCATCGACCATGACTTTGGAAATCAAATTACCCACGAGAGCGCTATCATAACGGGGATCGCGTTTCTCGGGTTTGTGGAATACTCGCTTACGACGTGACATAATCGGAAATGGTTAATTGTGGATCAGGGTGAGATTACTTCTTGCCTTTGGCAGGAGCGGCCGCGGCACCGGGCTTCGGACGCTTCGCACCGTATTTGGAGCGGCTTTGACGACGCTTATCGACGCCGAGGGTATCAAGAGCACCACGAACGATGTGGTAACGGACACCGGGAAGGTCTTTCACACGACCACCACGCACCAGAACGATCGAGTGCTCTTGGAGGTTGTGGCCTTCACCGCCGATGTAGGCAATGACTTCGAAGCCATTGGTGAGACGCACCTTCGCCACTTTCCGCAGAGCGGAGTTAGGCTTCTTCGGCGTACGTGTCATCACCTGCAAGCAAACACCACGGCGAGCCGGGCAATTGGCGAGGGCGGGAGATTTGGACTTGTCCACGGGTGTTTTGCGCCCTTTGCGAACGAGTTGGTTGATGGTCGGCATGAGATTCCTGCGTTTGTTGGTTAAATGTCTGCCATCAAGGGACATTCCGCAGGTAGCGAAAATCTTCGCTGGAGCCTGTTTTCCGGAGCTGCACCCGATAGCAAAAGGTTAAACGAAGCGCGGCGTGAGACACGAATGTCTAGCGCGGGGCGCAATGTGGGGCGCGAATTCTCTTCATTTTTGCTCACAACGCAAGCACCAATTGGATTTTTTTTGATTTTTTTCTCCATCCTTGATTTTTCAAGGGTTTTTCGAGCTTTTGGCGCTGACTGAATGTCGTTTTTAAGCAATTTTTCGAAAAAAACACAAAAAATCCATGGGTCGTAGATGCGAAAACTGTCACAACCGACCGTCCATCACGCGCATCCCCCCCCATCGTAAGAGCAATGCCTTTAAGGATTCGGAATGATGATGAATGCATTCGTGTTTCGTCCCAGGGGACGATTCATCAAATCCCATGGCTCAACCGTGGGCTGACATGAGTCGTCCTTTCAGGACGTGAAAGTAATGGCCAATCCTTTAAGGCATTGAGCTTAAGAGAGAGTCTTCGGATCCTGGTTCAAGAAATCCACGACTGGGTGAATGACCGCATGAGACCTCGATGATTCATTTCCCCTGCTCAAAAATTTCGTCGTGAAATTTTTTGAAAAGATTTTCTTGCCAAGGTAGCGAAAATTCCTTTTCATCCCGCCCCGCGACGCAAGTCGCACCTCATCTTTGCTCGGATGGCGGAATTGGTAGACGCGCTAGACTAAGGATCTAGTAGAGAAATCTGTGGGTGTTCGAGTCACCTTTCGAGCACTTTCCCTTATCAATCAAGCGGAAAGTAGTTGTAGTAACGCTGTTGTTGACACGCCCAACACTCGCATGGACGATGGTGGCGACAAATCTGGGAGCCGCTCCCTCAGAGAGCGGAAAAACAAGCCCTTTTCTAAAAGGCATTGATCTGTTCCCGTGCTGTAATCTGCAGCCTCCATGCTGTAGCAAACAACGTCATACCACATCCACCCGCAAGTCGCGCATACTCCATAGCACGCCTTTCGCCTTGCTCGCCGTGCCTTTCATCGCCCGCGCCCCATCCTTGCGCTTCTCGGAGAATCGTTCTCGCGCGCTGGCGAACGCTTCATTCACAAACGCCTTGCTGCCAATCACCGCCCCCGCCGTGAAATACCTCACGCGATAGCATAGCATCGCCGCCATCTTGAGCTCTTGATAGACCGTGTGGTTATCAGCCTGCTTCACGGCATTCGGATCAGGTTTTTCACCAGGTTTCAAAGATTTCCGCGTCACTGCTTGCAAACGCTTGGTTTTCGCATCTGTGACTTCCTCGCTCGCACTACCGCTCTTGCGCTCAATCGCCAGACCTAACAATTTCCGATACATCTTCGCCACTTCCTTCCATTTCTCCGCTTCAAATCCCACGCCCTTGTGACCCATGCACGCCCGCACCAAGCCCTCGCGAGCTTTTTTCCCATTACCTTTCGCTCCGCCGCCAATGGCCTCACCATAGCTGCTCCAGCGATACTCCGCCGGGTCTTTCACCATCCCAGCACGCACTGGATTCAGATCAATATAGGCTGCCATCATCCGCGATGCCGTGCCATCCTCCACGATCACGCTCTTGTAGCGCTCTTCCCACAAGGTTCCTTTGCGTTGGTTGCACAGGTTATACCAGCGCGTCATGCGTTGCAGCATGGTCTTCATGAACTGGCTCAGATCATGCATGCGGTAGGTGTAGCGCGCATGAATTTGCTCCGCATAAGCTGTCAGGCCTTTTTCCCGCGCCTCGCGCAATTCCTTTTTCACTGAGTCCACTACCACATCGCTGTAGATAGCCCGCAAACGCTTGAGCAATTCCTGATCCGTCAACCCGCCCTGCGGCATAGGCGGCACTTCCAACAGGATGTGAAAATGATTCGACATGATGCAGTAGGACAAAATCCGGCATCCCGTAAAATTCTCATACATCCGCAAGTAGATGCGAAACTGCTCCCGCTCCGCATCCCCAAACACAAACCGCCGATCCACCACCCGCGATACGCAGTGGTAAATCGCCGGTTTGACCAACGAATCTTTCCACGGAGCGAGCCATCGAGAACGTCTCATGCCCCCACCCTATCCGAATTGATGCTAATTACAAGTGGATTTTCAATAATTTGTCTGTCCCCATGTTATTAGGTGTGGCTGTCAAAAAATACCCCCTCAAGTTTCCCGGAGAGGGCATGTTAATGTGCGAAATCCACCCCTTCAATTTATCTTAGTTATCCTTATAGTATGGATCGAGCCTTCATGACTGCGACTTGCGGGGGCAATATTACTCGGGAAAAGTCGAACTTTTACTTTTGCCGGTATAGATTTTATATTAAAGATTCCATCTATTGACGAGTCAATGATTTCATTTGATGCAGAAACTAACGTGCATTCATAGTTACCCATCAGTGGTGGATTGCTAGTTGCAACTGATACGAAATATCTCCCTGGTGATGAAATATTTGATGGTAGTTGGAACTCGTATTCTTGAGGCCCATTCAAAATGCACCTTACTCTTGATGCGGAGGTTCCACCGCTAGTTTCAACATAAGAAACTATTTTGTCTATATGCGGATTATCGAAAATATATGACCATGCGGTGCCGGCATTATTATAAAACCAATTTGTCTGGGTGGATGAGACTGAAGTTGTACCATCTTGGTAGTATATTGTTGCCGTATGTGTAATAGATCCTGGACCTGGATGATTGATTGTGATATACCTTAATAAGTTATTTATCTGCAGTGTTCCAAGTGGGGATTCTGCTGTGACAGGTTGAATAGGAAGATCGGGTGTAACAGCGTAGCTAATTTTAGATGCTATTTCGCCTTGTGCGTCTGTAATCAAGTCGTGCATGGCTTTTGAGGTTTTGAGAAGGGTGCTTGTGGGCACATCAAGCAGCTTTTCGTCGATTTCCATAACGCTTCCTGCTAGGCGAGAAAACGGCACTGCTAGCACGCGCTGCCGCGTTCCCTGTGTCGTTCCATCCACACTCACTGCCATCCAGTGCTCTGCACCGCTGCTCAGAGCTCCAGTGATTCCACTTGTTCCGTAGCGATAGCTTGCAGTGATAGCCTGACCCGCTGCTTGAACCGACGAATACGTGGCAGTAATCGCGCCGCTGGTGTAGTCCACGCGGAATGGAATGACCGGTGGAGCGATAGTAATGGTTGAAGCGGTCCCGCAAAACGGAGCCAGTGTCTTAGCTATGGATGCGGAGGTTCAGGGGTGCTAGAATCCCAAAGAACCGATGAAAAGAAAAAGAAGAACGCACAGTGCCGAATTCAAGGCCCGAGT